>Ga0181528_10000197_pt1 | contig 56450 bp, 54 predicted proteins | sample PEATcosm2014_Bin_47_FD_119742 | JGI IMG/M metagenome (GOLD analysis project Ga0181528, IMG submission 119742) | Peatland microbial communities from MTU Mesocosm Facility, Houghton, MI, USA - PEATcosm2014_Bin10_10_metaG | ecosystem: Environmental > Terrestrial > Soil > Wetlands > Peat | place...
CAAAACCGGCGAGGAGCACTACAACCTGATCTCCGCGCTGCACAAGAGCGTGCGCAACTCCGATCCTGACGCCGCTCTCTACTGGCTGGCGCGTATGTTCGCTGCCGGCGAAGACCCGCTCTATCTGGCCCGCCGCGTGGTGCGCATGGCCGTCGAAGACATTGGCCTTGCCGCCCCCGAAGCTCTCAATCTCTGCCTCTCGGCCAAAGAGGCTATCGACTTTCTCGGCTCGCCCGAAGGCGATCTCGCGCTCGCCGAGGCGGTCGTCTATCTTTGCCTTGCGCCCAAGTCGAACTCGGTCTACACGGCCTACGGCGCGGTGCAAGCCGAGATCGAACACACCCGCCAGGAGCCTGTTCCCCTCCACCTGCGCAACGCGCCCACCAAGTTGATGAAGGAACTCGACTACGGCAAAGGCTACCGCTACGCCCACGACGAAGAGGGCAAAGTCGCCGAGATGGATTGCCTGCCCGACTCGCTCAAAGGCCGCAGCTACTACCACCCCACCCAGGAGGGCCGGGAGAAGCTGCTGGCCCAGCGCATGGATGAGATTCGCCGCATTCGGGCAGGGAAACGCGGCGCATCAGGCTTGTAAACCTAAAGAGCTTGGGTTAATCTGGAGACAGATGGGATCGCTCCGCTTTGACGGCGTTCGCTTCACGGTTTACACCATGGATCACGCGCCCCGGCACGTGCATGGCTTCTACGCTGAACTTGAAGTGATCGTCGATCTTCGCCTGGATGGAGCCGTTTCGCTCGCCCGCCGAAAATATGCAGTCCGGTCGGGAAACGGAAGCGTTGCGGACATTCGCCATGTACTGACCGTGGCCGCAAAGCATTTTGAAAAACTGGCAGCACTTTGGGAGAAGCATCATGGCTGAGCATAGAGTTATCACAACCGATGCCGAGATCGAATCCGCGCTCCAACGAGCAAAATTCCTTGATGGCGAACCGCTGGCGCTCTCCGTCGAGCACATTCCGGATCTGAATCTGCTCATCGTTGCGCTGAGCAATCAACGCCGATTGGTACTGCCCGTGGAAGACCTGCAAGGGCTGGGCAGCGCTACTCATGAGCAGTTGCGCAATTATGAATTGCTGGGCCGTGGAACAGGCATCTCCTTCCCGGAGCTGGACGTGGACCTGTACGTACCTGCGCTGATCGAAGGCGTCTACGGAAACCGCCGTTGGATGGCGCAACTCGGAAAGAAAGGCGGCACGGCCAAAACAGAGGCCAAGCGGAAAGCAGCTAGGCTCAACGGAGCCAAAGGCGGCAGGCCAAGAAGAGCTGTCGCGCTGAGCGTCTGACCGATAGAAGAACCAACTCAGCTATAGCAAGAGCAGCCGGATTGGAAGCTGAGGTTCCTGCACCAGCGTCTATTTTGGAGTAATAGATTTATGCAGATTTTCATAGGCAGATCGTGTAGCATCGGCTAGGCGGTCAAGCGCAATAGCACTCGCAAGTATCAAAGAACGTCCGCTCACGTTACCTTGTACGACCCATACTTCGCGATCCTCTTGTCTCGCCCCAGTAACACCGGGTATTGCGTTGAGTGCATTGGTGATTGCTAGTTGGAGTTCTGATTGAAGCGGCTCGGCTCGAATGTACTCAGCCACGTAGATCCCTACATGCCAGGGCCAGTTGCTATTCTTAATTCGCGTCGCGCAAACGCCGAGAATATGCTTGTCATCCGTAACACGCACCCACTCTTCCAATACTTCTTCGTCCATAGGATTAACCTGCTTGATTTCGATATTTGTGTCCATCGTCGACATCCTTTCCTTCTAACGGAACTTCATTCTTGCAAGTTTTTTGACACCCGGTAGTGACACATTCTACAACATTCGCCATCCTACGCCCCAACCGCCACTCGGCGCGCTTTCTCCCGCTGCAGTCGTTCGGCCAGAAACACCTTGAGCAACGATTGGTAGGGAACGTCGCGCTGGTTGGCCAGTATCTTTAGGTCCTCCACCATGGCCACGGGCAGCCGCACAGAGATGGTGCGCAGCGTGGGCTTGAGCTTGACGAACTTCACCCGCTCAGCCTGCGACCAATCGACGTATTCGGTCGAGTCGGCTTTAGACCAGAATTCAAACTCTTCGTCTTCGTTCTTGAACTCAGGAACCTTCTTCATGGCGTCTATACTCCTCAGCTTCTCTTCGATTCATATCGCGGGCCGAGATCACCCGAATCATCTTGCGCCGGACCGTATACGCGATAAACAGCAGCCTTCCACGCGAGGTGCGGCCGATGGCCCGATAGCGCTTCTCGCTCGACGAGTGACTGAAGTCGCCGCGCACCACCAGAGGCTCCTGAAAGAAGACGTCTTCAGCCTCCTCCGGCGTAACCTTATGGCGCTCCCAATTCTTTACGATGTTGGCTTCATCCCAATCGAATCCGACACACTCGCCAAGCGGATCGCCAACCGTCATAGTATGTATATATCACATATGTACAAATCAGGAAAGTAAGCAAATAACTCCTGAATAACCCAAAGAGCTTGGGTTATGATAGCATAAATGGCTGAGCATCCTGTCGTCACAACCGATACGGAGATCGAATCCGCGCTTGAGCGAGCAAAGCTCCACGACCGCGAACCACGCGCGCTCTCCGTCGAGCATATTCCGGCTCTTAATCTGCTCATCGTGGCACTCAGCAATCAGCGCCGGTTGGTGTTGCCCATCGAAGACCTGCAAGGGCTGGGCAGCGCTACGCATGAGCAGATGCGGAACTATGAATTGCTGGGCAGTGGAACAGGCATTTCATTTCCAGAACTGGATGTGGACCTGCACATTCCTGCCCTGATCGAAGGCGTCTACGGAAACCGCAGATGGATGGCGCAGTTGGGCAGCAAGGGAGGTAGAGCCAGAACCGAAGCCAAACGTCTTGCCGCCAGAGCCAACGGAGCAAAAGGCGGGAGACCGGCGAGAATCGCAACCGCAAGCGCCTGATCGAAGTTAATTCCGCCGGGTAACTCAGCTCCCGCCTTTGCGACCTGGGATACCGCGAAAATCTTCATAATCCCGTCTTCCAACTCCACTAAATACCATGCTAGAATCTCCTCGCGCGAGCCCTTCAAAGGACCCGCAAATTCCCCGCATTCCCCACAACGCATTCCCCACAAATGGAGGACAATAATGAGCCAGCTACTATCGTTTTCCCCGCACATCGTCGTCAGTGACGCCGCCGCAGCCATTGACTTCTATAAGGCTGCCTTCGGAGCCGAGGAGCTCGTTCGCCACCTGGTGCCCAACAGCGGCAAAGTGATGCACGCCTGCCTCAAGATCGCCGGCGGAAACCTGATGCTCAACGATGACTTCTCCGCCGCAATGGGTGGAAAACCCGAAACCGCCGAAGCCCTGGGCGGCAGCCCTGTGACCTTTCATATTCAAACCGATGATGCCGATGGAGCCTGGGCCACGGCTCTGGCCGCTGGAGCCGCCGTCAAGATGCCTTTGGCCAACCAGTTCTGGGGCGACCGCTACGGTGTCTTGCGCGATCCCTTTGGCTTCTACTGGGCCATCGGCCAAACCGTCTCCAAGCTAACCGCTGCCGAAGTTGAAGAAGCCGCAAAGGCCGTCTTCGCGCATTAATAGTGCAAATCAGCCGTATGCCAAATCTATGAATGCGTGGCCCATATCTGGCGCAGCCATATCGCGCCAGATGTGGGATACCAGTCGGCCCTCGCCATCATCTTGAGCCACCACTCCGTGATAACCTGTTCCCGTCGCAGGATCTGCATTATGACTCTAAAGATCAGATTGCTCTTCGCCCTCATCGCCTGCCTCGCTGGTCAGGCCATTCCCCAGTCTAAAGAGAAAGCCCTGAAGCCTGCGCATGAGGATTCCTTCTATGTCGCCGGTTATCAGGTGCGCACCAACAACGCAAACGAGATGAGCGGTCACGGTGAAATCGGAAATCTCTGGCAACGCTTCATGGAGCAGAATCTGGGAGCCCAGATACCCAACCGTGCAGATGCCGCAATCATCGTCGTGTATTCAAACTATGCATCCAATGAAAAGGGCGAATATTCCTACCTGGTGGGCGCTCGAGTCACATCCATCGAGCACCTCCCCACCGGCATGAGTTACATCAAAGTCGTTGCCGGGCCGTATGCCGTACTGACCACCGAACAGGGTCCAGTGGTTGAGGTGTTGCAGGCAGAGTGGCGGAAGATATGGAGCATGCAGCCCACCGACCTCGGTGGCCGGCGAGCATTCCTTACTGACTATGAAGTCTATGACCAGCGCACTTCCAATCCGCAGCAGGCCCAGGTCGAGATTCACATCGGACTTGTCCCCGAATCCCATTGACCTAAAATCCGGGCGCCCCAGCTCCGGATTTTCGGACCTGAGATACTACAAGCCTTAACGCGTTCAGCGAACTGGCTTCGGCAGCTTTCCCACTGCATCGGTCACAATCCCCGGCGTCAGCACCTCGGGCAGCATCTGCGGCTGGCTCTGCCCTGGTGTATAAAGCGCATAAGCGGGAACGCCGCTGCGGCCCAGCACCGTCAAGGCTTGCGTGATCGCCTCGTCGTGGCGTGTCCAGTCGGCCTTGAGCAGGACGACGTTGGCAGCCTGAAAGGCCTGTTGCACCTCCGGCCGATTCAGAGCGACGCGCTCGTTGACCTGGCAGCTCAGGCACCAGCTTGCTGTGAAGTCCACAAAGACCGGCTGCCCCGCCGCAAGCGAGCTTTGCACTGCATCAGCAGACCAGGGTTGCCAACCACTGCGTGGGGCAGCGGCGCTGTGCGCGTCCTGATTTTGCTCCGCCTTTGGGCCAACCTCATTCGCCAATTTCTCTCCGAAGATTGCCAGCGCAATCACACCCAGCACAATCAGCGCCGCAACCGCAGTCGCCCAGCGCCTCGCAGGCCAGCGTCCCAGGAACCATCCGGCAATCGCCAACAGCAGCAAGCTCGCCAGCAGCGCAGCCAGCAAGCTCGCTCCGTAGGCCTGCGCCAGCACCCAAGCCAGCCAGATCACCGTGGCGAAGATGGGCACGGCGACGGCCTGGCGCAGTACCTCCATCCATGCGCCGGGCTTGGGCAATACGCGCGTCCACGCCGGTTGCAAGGTGAGGGCCACATACGGCGCGGCGAGGCCGAGTGCGAGCGCCGTGAAGACGACAAAGGTGACCGCTGCAGAGGCGCTGAGCGCATAGCCAATGGCCGCTCCCATGAAGGGCGCGGTACAGGGCGTGGCCACGATCACAGCCAGCACGCCGGTGAAGAAGCTGCCAGTATAGCCTTGCTTTGTTGCAAGCGAACCGCCGGCGCTGGTCAGCGTCAAGCCAATCTCGAATTGCCCGGCCAGCGAGAGGCCAAGAAAGAAGAGCAGCCCCGCCATCAGCGATAAAAATACCGGCGACTGGAATTGGAAGCCCCAGCCGAGGCCTGATCCCGCCGCGCGCAGACCGAGGAGTACAGCAACCAGCGACCAGAAGGAAACGAGAATTCCAGCGGCATAGACCAGCCCATGCGTGCGCAGCTTGCTTCGTTCTTCATTGCCGGAGTTGACCAGCGCCAGACCTTTCAAAAACAGCACAGGAAAGACGCAGGGCATGAGATTCAACAGTAAACCGCCAAGAAAGGCGAGGCCTGACACGCGAGCGAGCGTTAGCCAGAACCCTGCATTTCCTGGATTAGCAGAATTGTTTGTGCTTTGGTTGAAGGGTACTTGCTTTTCATTGAAGGGTGCGGGCTTTAGCCCGTACGCAGACTGTGCCAACTCAGAAGGGGCTTTAGCCCCTGAGGCTTGTTTATCAGCAGACTCGCCGGAGCTGGCCGAAGCAGCCGTCTCTCCCGGCGGCAGCGCAGTGATCTCATAGTTCCGCCCGCCGGGAAGCTCCAGCACCCCTCTCAACTGCTTGGGCGCGGCTTTCAGGCTCGCGTCTTTCTTCAAATCAAGAATCAGACCATTTGCAGTCGGCGTCAACCTTTGCGGAGCGGGATTGTCGATGATATCTTGATCTTCCGGGAAAAACGTCGCCGAAAGTTCTCGCTGGCCGGTTTCGACGCTCAGCCGAAAGCCTTCCTTAGTTGGCTGGAAGAGAGCGCGATTGCCGGTCGGCAAAGCATCGGGGAGTAGTACCGCCAAACGTTTCCAAATCTCCACTCCCGGCCCATCATCCGCGTCCATAGCTGGAGCACTCGCGAGGATCTTCTGCGTGATCTCCAGATCCGCCTTGCCCGGAATGCAACTCGAGCGGCAGACTAGCCAATCGACATGGGCGTGAAAAACGGCGCTTCCCGGCTTCACCGATTTCGCCAACTCCAGCCGGAAAGGAAAGAGGACTTCGTTCTCATAGCCGAAGTCCATCAACGGCCCAAGCGGCAAACGCTTCGGCGCGGTAAACTGCAACGGCCCCGCCGTCACTCCCTCTGGAAGGGTCCAATGAATATGCGGCGGCTCGCCCGCATCGCCCGGATTCTGCCAGTAGATATGCCAGCCCGGTTCCAGCTTGAAGTAGAGGCCGCCATGATCTCCCGCGCCCGGAAAAAGCTGAGCTTTGCGGAATACAAGCTGCACATGCAAATGCTCCGCATCGGCGGAACTCGACACCGCTCGCGCAGGCAAGCCCGCGGCCAACAGCGGCAGCATCGTAACGATCCATCGGAAGCTACGCATGACAGACAACGTAATGGCTCCTCACCCGTTGGACTCAATCGCAAAGAAAAGGACGCACTGAAGGGCACGGCATTCTGCCCCCTGATCTCTGATCCCTGTTCTCTGCCTTCACACGTCCAGATCGTCATCCGCTTCGGCAGCAACCGCCGTTCCCCGCCGCTTGGCCAGCAGATACCCGCGCAGAAACGGCTCCAGGTAGCCGTCCAGCACCTTGTCCACGTCGCCCACCTCCACTTTGGTGCGATGGTCCTTGGCGATGCGATATGGCTGCAAGACATAGGATCGAATCTGCGAGCCGAAGTTGATCTCCAGCTTCGAGTCCTCCAATTTTTTGCTGACGGCGCGCTTCTTTTCCAGCTCATATTCATAGAGCCGCGAACGCAGCATCGACATCGCTTTGTCGCGGTTCTTGTGCTGCGAGCGTTCGTTCTGGCACTGGACAACAATACCCGTGGGCAGATGCGTCATGCGCACGGCGGAGTCGGTGGTATTCACGTGCTGGCCGCCCTTGCCGCCGCTGCGATAGGTGTCGATGCGCAGGTCCTCGACTTTGAGGTCCACATGAATCGTCTCGTCGATCTCCGGCGAAACGTAGACGCTGGCAAAGCTGGTATGCCGCCGCTTGGCAGAATCGAAGGGCGAGATGCGCACCAGCCGGTGCACCCCGCTCTCGCCGGCCAGTTGCCCAAAGGCGTACTCGCCAATGATCGTGAACGTAGCCGACTTGATGCCCGCCTCCTCACCGTCTTGGTAGTCGTTCATCTCGGTCTTGAAGCCCTGCTGCTCGGCCCAGCGCAGATACATTCGCAAGAGCATCTCCGCCCAATCCTGGCTCTCGGTCCCGCCCGCGCCGGGATGCACGGTGACGATGGCGTTCAGCGGATCGGCCTCGCCATTCAGCATCGTCCGGGCTTCCAGCTCTTCGCAGAACCCTTCCAGGGCTTTGATCTCTCGGTCGAGTTCAATGAGAACCTCTTCGCCCTCCTTCGCCAGTTCGAAGTAGGTCTCAATCTCGCCGGTGCGGCGCAGCAACTCCTCATCGTCGGCGACCATCACTTCCAGACGCTTTTTGTCGCGCATGATGGGCTTGGTGGCGGCGGGATTCGTCCAGAGAGCCGGATCGGCCAGCTTGGTTTCTATTTCAGCGAGTTCCCTGCGGATGCGAGCAGGGTCAAAGATACTCCCGCAGGTCGCGGACTTGGTCGCGCACGGGAGCATAAGCGAATTCGAGATCGTTGATCGACATGGCTTGGCTCTTGAGACCTGACTTAATTTGAATTACGAGGCTTTTCGTCTTAACTGGTTTTAGAATATCATCGCGCTGGTCAAGCATAAAAGCTCAGATCGGGCATGGGATAGTGCTTGCGGTTGCGTGTCCAGAGGGCGGCTTGATTCAGAATGGCAGTGGCTGCTATGAGCGCATAGCCGATCTTGAGACCGTGACTCTTGCCGAATTGACGGATCAAATCTCCCGCGCGTTTACCTATCCTGTAGTCAGCTTGAGCGCATTTCAGCATAGGGAAAAATCCGGCGATGGTTTGTTGTTCACTGGGACGAGCCCCTGCCCAGACTTCAGTTGCGGTCACGGGCGAGAACAAAATCTCGCTGCTTGAATTTGCCAGGGCATTCCATAGCGCAAGTATCTCTTGATCTCGTGACCGAAGAATTTCAATCACAATGTCCGAATCGAGGAGAACGCTCATTTGATTCCCAATCGTTCCAGGCGATTGTCATTCCGCAAATTGCGAACATACGTTTCGGTGTCAGGCAGGTCATCGCGGTCTTTCCAAAGTCCGACAATGCCCAGCATGGCGGAGCGACGTTCTTCCAGGTTCCCCATATAGCGCTCACGAACGGCCACGCGCACCAACTCCGAAATGGTTGCTCCTTCCAGCAATGCCTTGGCATGAAGCGCCGTCCAGAGATCATCATCGAGATAGAGTTGGGTTCTCCGCATGATGTATATCATACATCGCTTCTAGGAATTGTGCGATGCATTTATTTGTGAGCTGAGAATTCACTAACTCTCTTTCCTATCAACATTTTACCCGCCCAGCCAACCAGCACCAAACTCAGCAGGGCGCAAAGATACGCGAAAATGTCGCCATGCACGGTGTAGAAGGTCAGATCATCGCGAAAGCCAAACTGGGCGGGCAGGGCGTCGGCCTGATGGCGGGGAATGCTTTGCCGGACGCGTCCGTATGGATCGATGACCGCTGTGACGCCGTTGTTGGTGTCGCGCAGAAGCCAGCGGCGGTTTTCGATGGCTCGCATCCGCGCCATATTCAAGTGCTGCCAGGGAGCGCTGGTGTCGCCGTACCAGCCATCGTCCGAGAGGTTGACCAGCACATCCGCGTGGTGCCGCGCAAACAGGCGCACCTCGTCGGCGAAGACCGATTCATAGCAGAGAAAGATGCCGTAGTGATGGCCATTGAGGCGAAAGACCTTGCGCTCGCTTCCACGCGCGGTGTCGCCGACATTGCCCGTCAGCGTGTGGGCAAAGAAGAGAAATCTACGCAAGGGAATGTATTCGCCGAAGGGAACGAGGTGGATCTTGTCATAGCGGCCCATGCGCCCGCCATCCGCGCCAACCACCAGCGCGGAGTTGTAGCCGTGGTAGCTCTGATCGGCCTCATCAAAGCCCACTCCCACGCTGCCCACCACCATCGGAGCCTGAACGGAGGTTGCCACCTGCTCGATCGCCCTTTGAAAGCGCAGATCGTTTTCAAAGAATGGTGCGGGCGACTCCGGCCACGCAATCAGGTCGGGATGCGTGGTGTAAGGCGGGCAGACGATCTCACCTTTGGGCGCGCCGGTCTGCGGGATTCCCATAATGTAGCTCTTGCATTGCTCACCGGCCAGTTGCTTGAACTCGGCAATATGCTGCTCCCATTCGCCGGTGCGACGCCAGGAGTTGTCATTCGACACATCCAGATTCGGCTGGACAAGAACGGCTGTGGCTGTGGGCGCGGGCGTGGGCGGATCTGTGAAGATACCGCAGAATGCTGCAACTCCAAAAATGACACCGACAGCAAGTGATCTGAATCGTAGCGATGTTGATTCGAATAACCAGAACCCCGCCAGCAACGTATTGATCACAACCAGTACAAAACTCATCCCATATACGCCTGTCCACGGCGCGAAGAAGTTTACAAATGGATTGTCCACCTGCGAATAGCCGAGCTGATCCCAGGGAAAGCTGGTAATTCTTGCAGCGGCCAGTTCCATCGCTACCCATAGAAAGGGCACGGCGGCCAACGCCCAGCGCGTACTGCCCGTAGCTCGGCGGACCAGGGCAACGCAAAAGCCGAAGAGGCCGAAGTAAAGCCCTAGATAGAGACTGAAGAGGAGGAGCAGAAGCGTCGGCGCACCCCACGGCATATCGCCGTAGTGAGCCATCGTATCGCGCACCCAGTAGCAGTTGCCGCCATACCAGAGAATCCCGCAGAGATAGCCCAGCAGAAAGCCGCGACGCACAGGACGCGGCCCTTCGACAGAGGCCGGAGCGAGCAGCGCCCACAGCAGCGGAACCAGCGCAAACCACGCGAAGATGGATCGCCACGCAGGCAAGGGGCCGGCCAGCGGAAACGGCAGCTCCAGCAGACCGGCGGAGAGACCGGCCGCAGCCCAAATCTTCCAGGTTTCCAGCTTCCAGCGAGCGCGCAGCATCCTTCGCAGAGTGTATCGCATGGGGCGCAGAGGCGCTATGAACGTGTCGAAAAACGGATTCGATGCCGGCAAAATCCTGTGCACCACGGGAAAAGAGGCTACAATCTGGTTATGATTCTGGCTCGTTTCGCAATGCGCGTATTGGAAGTGATGTTTTTCACTGGCCTGACTGGCTCCGCCGTGGTTGTGCTCATCAGTTTCGTTGAGGACGGCAAAGAGCTCTTCGGCAAGGATGAGCCGCCTGAATCCCATGCCTGACAGCCCAGTCCCGGTGTCGTCCAGCCATTTTGATTGACTCAGTCATCATTCAGAAATAAACTAGTCGCAGCGCGTTTTAGGGTTTTCCCTCTCACTCCAAGAAAGCCGGCCGTCGCGCCGACCTACTCACGATGGCATCCAACCGAACGTTCGTCGCCCCAACCTCAAACCGCGTGCGGCTGATCGTTGCGTCATCAGTGATGCTGACGTTCATCTCTTTTTGGCGGGCAGCAGCCATTGTTCTCTGTGATTTAGGCTCTTCGGCCTTCTATGCCGGCGGCATTGCGGAAGAGGCGGTGGGCGCGGCGGCTCCCTGGTTCATTCTCGGCATCATGCTCTTCAGCTTCGCGGTGCGCGCGGTCTACGTCGAAAGCTGTTCGATGTTTACCCGCGGCGGCGTCTATCGCGTGGTGAAAGAAGCTCTGGGCGGCACCTTCGCCAAGTTGAGCGTCTCGGCACTGATGTTCGATTACATATTGACCGGGCCGATCTCCGGCGTATCCGCCGGCCAATACATTACCGGCTTGATGAACGAGCTGATGACGGTGGCCAACAACAGCCACTGGCTGCCTCCGGCGCTGATCGACCCCAGCGGCAATCCCTTTCAATTCAACATGGATTACACCTCGGCGGTCTTTGCCGCGGTGGTCACCGTCTACTACTGGTGGGAGAACATCAAGGGCATCGAGGAGTCCAGCGGCAAGGCATTGCGTGTTATGCAGATCACGACCGTGATGGTGGTGATTCTGATGCTTTGGGGCGGCTTCTCGCTCTTTGTGCGCGGCGCGCATCTGCCCCCGTCGCCCATTCCTTCTCATCTCAAGTTCAGTAATGAGGCGCAGGGTTTCCTGAAGGGACACGGGCTTCCGCTGCTCGGCCTCTTCGGCATCCTCATGGCCTTTGGACACTCCGTGCTGGCGATGAGCGGCGAGGAGAGCCTTGCCCAGGTCAACCGCGAGATCGAGCATCCCAAACTCAAGAATCTCAAGCGCGCGGCCATCGTCATCGCCATCTACAGTCTCATTTTCACTGGCGGCGCCACGTTGCTGGCCTCCATGCTGATTCCCACATGGGAGCGGACGCACATCTATCAGGACAACCTGATCGCCGGCCTGGCCATGTACATGGTTGGCCCGCTCTTCTGGCGTATCGCCTTCCGTATCTTCGTCGTGCTGGTCGGATTCCTGATTCTGTCGGGAGCGATCAATACCTCGATGATCGGATCGACCGGTGTTTTGATGCGCGTGGCGGAAGACGGCGTGCTGACCGACTGGTTCCGCAAGCCGCACGCCAAATTCGGCACCAGCCATCGCATCATCAATCTGGTTTTCATCTTGCAGATGGTCACCATCCTCGCTACCAGAGGCAATATCATCACCCTGGGCGAGGCATATGCCTTCGGCGTCATCTGGTCGTTCACCTTCAACAGCCTGGCCATGCTCGTGCTGCGCTGGAAGTATCACGGCGAACGCGGCTGGAAGGTTCCTCCCAACATTCGCATCGGCAAGACGGAAATTCCCATCGGCCTCTTCTCGGTCTTCCTGGTCCTATTGACCGTGGCCATCGTGAACTTGTTCACCAAGTCGGTGGCCACCGTCAGCGGCGTCGTCTTTGCCGCAGCCTTCTTTATCATCTTTACCATCTCCGAACGCGCCAACCTGCGCAAGCACGCGTTGACCGCGCGGCAGATGAAGGATCAGTTCCAGCTCGAACATCAGGACACCGTCAGCCGCGAATCGGCGGCCATTCGCCCCGGCGGCGTCATGGTTACCATGCGCGATGCCGACAATCCCTTCGCACTGAAATGGACCCTGGCCCACACCAGCACCGAAGATCAGGATGTCGTCGTGCTCAATGTGCGCATGATGGGCGTGGGCGGGCCGGAGTACTTGAGCGCCGTCGATCAGAGCTTCAGCGAACACGAGCAGATGATCTTTACCAAAGCCATCTCGGTGGCCGAGAGCTTTGGCAAGAAGGTCTCCCTGCTGCTGGTTCCCGCCGGTGATGTCTTTGCCGCGCTGGCGCAGGGTGCAAACTCGCTGGAGATGGACATGGTCGTCTCCGGGCTATCCAGCACCATGACCGCGGAGGATCAGGCCTTTCACATGGGTCAGGCCTGGGAGGCGCTGCCCAAGCCCAAACGCCAGTTCAACTTCTATGTCGTCAGCCCGAGCGGCGACGTCAAGGTCTTCTTTATCGGGCCGCACGCGCCCACACTCAGCCCGGACGACGTGCAATTGGTGCATCGCCTGTGGGTGAATATGCGGCGCGATCCCTCCATGCAGGATCTGCACCACAGCGACATCATCACCTATTCGTTGACTCATCTGGCCAGCCAGTATGCCCGCGAAAAACAGGAGATTCTCCGCGACCTGCGCAACATGCGCGCCGCTGAAGCGCACACCAGCCTCTATCCCAGCGCAACGGATGCCGCCGCGGCTTCCTCCGAACCAGCTGGCTCCGGACGCGAGTTGCCAAGAAAACCCACGCGCTACCTCTGATTTTTAGACCGTCTCTCCCGGCGACCAGCGCGCCACGCGAACCTTCGCGTCCACCAATGCGGCCAGCTCCTCCGGAGTTCCCTTCAGCATCGGAAATGTTCCGAAGTGCAGCGGCAGCACCAGCTCCGGCTCCAGCATACGCACGGCCAGCGCCGCCTCGCGCGGCCCCATCGTGAAGTGCCCTCCGATGGGAAGCAGCGCCACCTGGGGATGGTAAAGCTCCTGTATCAGCCGCATATCTCCGAAGACGGCGGTATCACCGGCATGATAGAGGACTGGCCCATCGGCAATAGTCAACACAAATCCTGCCGCCACGCCCACATCATGTGTTCCCTGCTCGTCTTGCGCGGCGGAGGAGTGTTTGGCCTCGACCATCGTCGCTGCCACGTCTTCCAGTTGCACACTTCCGCCCAGATTCATTCCAATAGTCTTCTCCACGCCCTTCTGCGCGAGGTAGGATGCCAACTCGTAGATGGCCACCACCGTGGAATGATGCTTGGCCGCCACTGGCACAACATCGGAGATGTGATCCCCGTGCCCGTGCGTGGCGAGAATGAAATCGATCTTCTCCGGCAGCACAAAACCCTCCGGGTACTTGGGATTCTGCGCAATGTACGGATCGATCAGCAGGTTAGTACCCATAGCGGTCTGGATCAGAACCGTTGCATGACCCAGCCAGGTAATGCGAGTTCCCTTCAATGTCATCCGAGCCTCTCTTTCTGGACAGAATCGAGATTGGATCGATCGCTGCAGTGAGATCTAACGCGTAATAATGACCTCTGAGACGCCGTCCTTGGCGAGAAACTGGCGAAAGCCCGACCACGCCTCGAACAGCTTCTGAATACTGCGGTTGGTAAATGCCCGCTGAATGGGGAACTGCTGAGCCAATTGAATCTCAACCTCCTCGGTCGCGGTAACGTGAAAGCGGCAGTGCGCCGTCTCCTCACCCTGTATTCTGGTATGAAAGAAGGCGAGCAACTGCCCGTCTAGATTCGTCGCTTCAAAGAGGCGCTCGACCACCGGCGCCACCAGCGCGTCGGGCAGATAGTCCAGCGTTGTCCATAGCAAAACCAGGTCGAAACGGCGCCCGGAAAAACCGAGCGTATGCTCCCGAAAGCCTTCTACATTCCAGACCGGATTGCCCTCTTCATCCCTGCCGGTCTGCCAGTTCTCCGAGCAAGCATCGTGGACGATATCCGCGAGAAATACATTATGTCCCAGGTCGGTCAGATAATTGATATTGGCCGGCGAGGTGTAGCCAACATCCAGCACGCTGAGGCCGGGTTCCGACAGAAGACGCCTGCGCAGCGACGCCCATCCGCCTGAGTGACGCGGCACCTTGGGCCCGGTAACCCCCGGAACGGAAGCGGGAACTCCGCTCTCACTTTTCCTGCCAAACCAACGATCAAGCACCCGCAATTCCCCTCACAGCCCACGGCAACAGACGGGCGAAACCGCACACAGCTCTAAAATACGCCGCCAACCGGCGTCGCCCCTGCCGGCTTCGCAACTCCCTGCGTCAGTTCCACCTTGCCGCGGAAGATGGCATTGTCTTCGATCGCCAGACGGAGAGCGGAGATATCGCCCTCCACCTGACAGCCTGCCCGCAGCTCAACCCGGCCGCTGGCGAAGAGATTGCCCTGAACCTGGCCCAGGATCAAAATCTCCTTGGCGGTCAAATTAGCGGCGACACTCGCACTGGGGCCGACGGTTAGCCGGCTCTCCGGCAGGCTCACCGTTCCTTCGATCCGCCCATCCACAATCAAATCCTCGTTGCTCTTCACTTCGCCGCAAATCACGACGGTCTTTCCGATGCGCGCTGGAGCGTTTTCCCCTGCCATGGTATGCATCCTTCCGGGACCTTGCTTCGTTCCTGTTAAAAGTGAGCGCGGCCACTTGCTCGACTGCTCCGGCCATTGCAATGTGCCCTGATCGAACTATACGCAACCCAGCCGCATTGCTTCAAACCCGGCTCCTCGAACCGCGCGCAATGCTGCGGCGCTGTGCGCGAATCCTGCATGATTGACGCGGCTCCATAAATGGCTTCCAGCCGCTAAACTAGGAGATATGCGCTGTTCGTTGCCGCTTATCCTCCTCTTTGCATGGACCGGAGCCGCCTGTGCTCAGTCCCCCCTCACGCCCGCGCAAGCGCAGGCGCTGGTCGGCAGGGCGCTGGCCGCCGAATCGCGCAATGCCCAGGATTTCGGCCATCCCAACCACCCGATGCGCTACCTGCTGCGCAAATCGAGCACGCGCATCACCTCGACCAAAGAGATTGTCGAAACCAGCGATGGCGATGTGGCCCGCCTGATCGCGCTCAACGACCGCCCGCTCACCGCAGCCGACGAGCAGCGGGAACAGGCCCGCCTCGATGCGCTCTTGAGCAATCCCCGCCTTCAGCTGCATCGCAAACAGAGCGAGAACAGCGATACCGCTCGCGCCCTCAAGGTGCTTCGTGTGCTGCCAACAGCTTTCCTCTATCAATTCGCTGGAACCGCGACGACTGCAACCGGAAGCGTCGTAAAATTCACCTTCAAACCAAACCCGCAATTCAATCCGCCCGATCTGGAGACAGGCGTCTTGACGGCCATGGCCGGAGAAATCTGGATCGACCCGGTCGAGGAGCGCGTCGTCCGCCTGGCCGGAAGCCTGCAACAGGACAAGGACTTCGGTTTGGGCCTGCTGGGTCAGTTGAACAAAGGCGGCTGGGTTGAGATCTATCAAGCCGACGTCGGCGGCCATCAGTGGCGGATCGTGCACATCAAACTGGTCATGAACGGCCGCGTGCTCTTCAAGACCAAAAATGCCGACTCCGTCCAGGACTACTCGCAATTCGCTCCCGTCTCGCCCGGCTTGAACTACCGTCAGGCGATCCAGATGCTGCGCTCAGGCCAATAGCGGTGGAAGAGAATGCCGATCCAGGCAAAGAAAATGGCCCCATCCTTGCGGGTGGGGCCGTTTTGCCTGCCATCAAAATTACATCTTGACGAATACGACGACGAGCGTGAACAGCGTGAGCGACTCAATCAGAGCCAGACCGAGAATCAGGAAGGTAAAGATTCCAGAGCGGGTCGCAGGGTTGCGCGCCATGGATTCCACAGCCGAACCAACCGCCTTGCCCTGACCCATACCGCAGCCGCCCGCCGCCAATCCCATGCCGAGACCAGCGCCGATGGGAACCAGATTGATAGCCGAGGAGCCGCTATCCGCAAAGCAAGGAACGGCGAAACAAAGCGCCGCCAGTGCCATAAACAGGTATTGAAGTTTCCGCATATTTCTCCTGCTTCCTATGAATTGACCGCCAGTGGGTGGTTGAAGCTCACCAAGCTGGCCCCCTCACGCTTGCGGTCTACCGTGACTCCGGAGCAGAAGCCGTCTCCGGCGGAATCTTGTTTGAAAGAGTGAAAAAAGTGAATGAGTGAAAAGAGTGAATGAGTGAAAATGCCAAATCCCGCGCTATTCCTACTTCACTCTTTCACTGCTTCACTTCTTCACTCATTCACTTCTTCACTGCTTCCTAATGCTCATGCGCCACTGCCAGCGAGAGATAGATCATCGTCAGCAGCATGAAGACGAATGCCTGAATCAGCGATACGAAAAAGTGCAGCCCCAGCGCCAGCACTGGCAGGCCTACTGGAAACCCGGAAAAAGCCACCAGCGTCATCATGTCGCTGGCAAACATATTCGCGTAAAGACGAACCGTGAGCGAGAGAATGCGCGCCAGATTCGAGACCACCTCGATCGGGAAGATCAGCCATGCCATCCACCACACCGGCCCCGCAAACGACCGCAAAAAGCCCAGGAAGCCATTGGCGCGGATGCCGTGGTAGTTGTAATAAAAGAATGTTGGAATCGCAACTCCCAGCGTCACCACCGGAAAACTCGAAGGAGTGGTGATCCCCGGAATCAATCCGGCCAGATTGACCAGCAAAACAAAGAGGCCGACACAGGTCACGTACGCCTGAAAGCGCTCGTAGCCGTGGCCGATCACCTGCTCGGACTGCTCGCCGACAAAGGAGTGAATCATCTCCGCGATGTGCTGCGCCGGATTCGGATTCTCCACCGAAAGGCTCAACCGCACCAATACGAAAAATGCGATCAGTAACAACGTCACCAGCAACTCGATCGTAAATGTGTCGTTGATCGCCGTTGCCGGATTGGCGGAAATCCCCAGCATATGCAGCACGGATGCCACTACGCCGCCAAATATCTCATTCAACCATCGTGTCAAAGCTAAAGTGTCCGGCATGAAACCCAGATTCTTTCCGCCCGCAGGCGGGATTCCCTTCCCTGCCTCAGGCCTGTTTCACATTCTTCGATACAAAAACTACATCCCAGCTCGCCCGCTCACTCGCGCAACAGCCGGATCGCCTCCCAACCAATCATCAATACTGCAAGACTCAAGCCGCAGAGAAGCGCCACAATCGAGCCGTGGAAACATTTCAGGCTACCATAGATGACCCCGGCAAAGACTGTGAGCCGAAGCACAAAAAACAGAACCACCGCCGGGGCGCTGCGCGGAGTCTGTTGCTTGTCGAGCTTGGCGTTGATCACGCGCGCCAGCCGCTGCCACTCCAGGATGCTTGCGGCGGAGATCAAGGCCCCCGATACCAGCATCAATGCGCTGCGCCATCCCCCGCCCAGCCACACTGCCCCAGCACCAATCAGCCCTAAAATCAATGTGTTACGCAATGCCCTCTTGAGCATCGCATCCAACTGCGCGGTGGTGATATTTGCGGGCGCCTCTGCTTCTTCGCTCATTGTTTCCGGTCGCTACTTTCCTTCTCGCTCCCATTCTGGAGCTCAGTCTCAGATTGGGTTTTCTTCTCCGTTGCCATGGCGATCTGGATCACCTGATACATCCCGGCGATGCAGCCGAAGATCAACCCGGCAATCGCCATCCACCTCTGGTGCAGCCAGCGGTCCAGACCCCAGCCCGCACCCCAGCAAAGAAAGACTGACGCGGGCAGCACAAAGGCAATCTGCATCAGCTTCTCCGCCTCGACATAGGCGGTCAACCCGCCAGAGGTTTTCTTCGGCGGCTCAGATTCCGGATTGGGGCGATCGGAGGGCATCTCTCGTGATTATCTACGATCAACGCCCTTCCACGCGAAAGACAGCTCACTTCTTGGGTTATGAGGTGCTGAGATCCGAAAGCTGGAATAAAGAATTGGCCTCATCGGGACTCAACGGCACCGGTTTGAGGTCCAGTTCCGAATAGGTATTACTCATCATGATCTTTCTTACCTTGATCTGGTAGTAGTAGACCATTCCCGGATCGAGAATGAAGTCGTCCATGCCAACTTTCCTCCTCGGTTTGCCGCTCACAGACTGCCAGTCCACGCACAGGTGATGCTCACCCGGCTCCGTCCAAGCCGACGCGAGTCACGGCATCGCGGCCCGCGCAACGAACGATATACTGGCAGTTGTACCCTCATGCGATTCATACAAAGGAAGACCAGAGTGTTTGACGATTCAGAATTTGAGCAAAGCCTCTTCAAGCTGCGCCAGGAAAAGCTGCAAGAGATCGTAAAGCTGGGCCAAGCGGCCTATCCTAATCGCTTCCCTGCCTCGCAAGACACGGAGGCTGTCGCCATCCCAGCGGTGCGCGCCCAGTGGGGCGAGGCTACGGCGGAGGCGTTGGAGTCGCCGCGCGTAACGGTGGCCGTTGCAGGGCGCATCATGGCCATCCGCGCCCAGGGCAAGGCTGGTTTCGCCACGCTCCAGCAAGGCGGCCAGCGCTTGCAAATTTATGTGCGCCTGGACGCCGTCGGCGAGCAGGGCTTTGCCCTTTACAAGCTCCTCGACCTCGGCGACCATATCGGCGTCACCGGCTACCTCTTCCGCACGCGGACGGGCGAGCTGACCATCCACGTCGAGACGCTCACCTTCCTGGCCAAGGCGATGCTGGCCCTACCGGAAAAATTCCACGGCCTTGCCGATGTCGAACTGCGCTACCGCCAGCGTTATGTGGACCTCTTCAGCAACCTCGATGCCCGCGAAGTCTTCGTCAAGCGCGCCAAAACGCTGCAAGCGCTCCGCAAGTTTTTTGACAGCCGTGGTTACCTGGAAGTCGAAACGCCGATGATGCAGCAGGTCGCCGGCGGCGCGGCGGCGCGGCCCTTTGTCACGCATCACAACACCATGGACATGGACCTGTTCCTGCGCATCGCGCCGGAGCTTTACCTGAAGCGCCTGGTCGTCGGCGGCTTCGACCGCGTCTACGAGATCAACCGCAACTTCCGCAACGAAGGCATCAGCACCCAGCACAACCCCGAGTTCACCATGCTGGAGTTCTATCAGGCCTACGCGAATTATCACGACCTGATGACGCTGACTGAGGAGCTGATTTCGTTCGTAGCAAAAGAAGTGAACGGTACGACGATCACCAACTTCAATTGCGTGGAGATTGATCTAGCTGGATCAGAAATTGATGAATCTGGAAATCGTAAATGGCTGCGGCTGACAATGCGCGAGGCGATTGTTGCGCATTGGCCGCCGGAAGCCGGTCAAATTCCAACTATTGAAGAATTTGCAAACAGAGGTAGTTTCATTAACCTAATTCGGAGAGCCGAAACAACAATTTCAGATGCAGGCCCAGTCATACTAAGAGCTAGTTTTGCGTTGGCCCGAACTCATATCGGTCCTGATTCGTATGGACGTGCCATATATTCGCTCTTTGAATCATTTGTTGAACCCAAACTAATTCAGCCGACAATCATCTACGACTACCCGACAGAAGTCTCTCCGCTGAGTAAGCAGAAGCCCGATGATCCAGACCACGTGGAGCGCTTCGAGTTTTACTGCGGCGGCTTCGAACTAGGCAACGCCTTCAGCGAGTTGAACGATCCGGTCGAACAGGAAAAGCGCTTCCGCGATCAACTCGCCGAACGCGACCGCGGCGACGACGAAGCCCATCAGATGGACGAAGATTACGTCCGCGCGCTAGGTTATGGATTGCCGCCGACCGGTGGTGAGGGAATTGGCATTGATCGCCTGGTGATGCTGCTGACGGGTTCTTCGTCGATTCGAGACGTGATTCTTTTTCCATTGATGCGGAACAGAGAACAGGGATCAGGGGTCAGGGATCAGAACGCGGAAACCGTGGAGTAGGTGAGCAGGTTTTGTAACAGGGCACGACTTTAGTCGTGCCGCAAAAGACTGATAATCAATGTTGGGCTTTAGCCCCTGCGTTTTTCAGTTGCGTTCAATTTTGCAGCGGCTAAAGCCGGAATCGTTGGCAGCTATTTTCGGCACGACTAAAGTCGTGCCCTGTTACAAAGCTGCTGGTTGAGGTTCATCGTCTTCCACCCTTGAATCAAAGTACGATTCTAGGATGGGCAACCGCAGGAGGCAACAGGGTGGCGGATTCCGGATGGTTTGATCGATACACTTCATTCGAAAATGTGTTCAAGCCGCAATCAGATAAGAAATGGCCTTGCCCTTGCTGTGGCTTTCGCACATTGCCGGAACGCGGTGGATACGACATTTGCCCGGTCTGCTTCTGGGAGGATGATGGACAAGACGATCATGACGCCGACATTGTGCGCGGTGGTCCTAACTACTCATTAAGTCTTGCGTGCGCTCGTCTCAATTTCAAACGAATCGGCGCTTGTGAGGAACGTGTATTGCAACACGTTCGCAAACCAACAGATGCGGAGATAGAAATCTCTTGATCTATGCCACTTTTAGTAGGAGCAATAGTTGAACATTCTGTTTGTTGGTGATATTTTTGGCAGCGCAGGCCGCCGCATTGTCCGCGAGCACATCGGACACCTGCGCGAGGCGCACAAGGTCGAACTCGTCGTCATCAATGCCGAGAACGCCGCCGGAGGCTTCGGTCTGACGCCGCAGATCGCCGAAGATCTCTTCGTGCTGGGCGCAGATGTGTTGACCACCGGCAACCACGTCTGGGACAAGCGCGAGCTGATCGACTATATGAACGCCGCGCCCGCCGACAGTGACGAGCGTGGCCGCCGCGTGCTCCGTCCAGCAAATTTGCAGCCCGGCGTTCCCGGCAATGGCGTATATGAAGGAACCACCCAAAGCGGCCTTCCCTATGCAGTGATTCAACTGCAAGGCTGCGTCTTCATGAATACGTCAGGCGATCCCTTTCACACCGCCGACGCACTGCTCAAGCAGATCAAGGCCAGGGTCATCGTGGTGGACTTCCACGCCGAGGCGACCAGCGAGAAGGTGGCGATGGGCTGGCATCTGGATGGCCGCGTGACAGCGGTGCTGGGCACGCATACGCACATTCCCACCGCCGACGAGCGCGTCCTGCCGGGAGGCACCGCCTACCAGACCGATGTAGGCATGAGCGGCCCCTACGACAGCGTGATCGGCGTGGAAAAGGAGCTGGTGCTGAAGAAGTTTCTTACCGGTATGCCCGGCAAATTTGAGGCCGCCAAGGGCAATCCGAAGATCTGCGCCGCGCTCGTCACCTGCGACCCCGCCACTGGCCGCGCCACGCGCATTCAGCGCATCATGCTGGGCGAATAGCTCGATCTGGGCGGCGGTTGGACGAAGCGCAGGAGTTTGCAGATCATTTCCCCGCGGTCGCGCACAATCAAAGAATGAACCAAGTCCATCGATGCACCGCCACGAGTCCTGGGCTCTTGGTCCCCTGGTCCCTTGGTCCCCTGGTCCCTTTCACCCCCCTCCTATATTTACTTTCAGCCCGGTTTTCTTGCAGATTATTCTTACGAATTGTGAAAGGCTCTTGCAGGGATCAACTTTGTGAATGCCTGGTTATTGAATGAACAAGATATTTGCACGCTATTCTTCTCTCATTGACCTTCTGTTTACCGCATTCATCCCATACTTTTCTTGTGATCGCGCAAACAAGTCAAGAACTTCCATTCCTCTTTTCTGGGGCTCCCGCTCCTCTGGTGGAGCTATCCTATTCGACCTTTGCTCCGGCGCAGGTCGTGCCTCGCATTCACGCCGAGGTGGGCCGCTACCGGCTGCGGCTGGCCGAGAGCGTTGAAGACCGCGATGCCGCCTGCCGCCTGCGCTTCAAGGTCTTCAATATCGAATTGAACGAAGGTCTGGAGCGTTCCTACCAAACCGGAATGGATACCGATCACTTCGATCTCTTCTGCGAACATCTTCTGGTGGAAGACAAGAGCGAGAGCAATCCGGCGCGCCGCGTCGTGGGCACATACCGGCTGCAATCCGGCGAGACTGCCGCGCGCAACCTGGGCTACTACTCGGAGCGTGAGTTCAGCTTCGCTCCGTATGAACCGCTGCGCGCAAATATCCTCGAACTGGGGCGCGCATCCATCGACCGCGAACATCGCACGCCCGAAGTGCTCACCTTGTTGTGGAGGGGTATCGCACAGTATGCTAACGACATGGGGCTGCGATACATGATTGGCTGCTCGTCGTTGAACTCGAAGGATCCGGTGGAGGGTTGGCAGGTTTATCGCCAGCTTGAGCAGTACCGGGTTTCTCCGGAGTTTGCCACCGAGCCTGCCGCCGGTTTCGCTTGTCCCATCGAGATGGAGGGCGCAGATGCACAGTTGCCGCCCCCAACAGATGATCCGTCGTTGCGTACTCCCACAAAGGTGCCCAAGCTGCTGAAGACCTATTTGGCCATTGGCGCGCGCATCTGTGGAGCCCCGGCATGGGACCGGGAGTTTGGCACCATCGACTTCCTCACACTGCTCGATCTTCGTTTCATCTCGGCCTCGGCGCGCAATCGCTTTCTGGCTCCCTTGACCAGTTGAGCTTTCTCGCTATCCGGCGCGCTGTGGCGCTGGGATTGGCTCTCCTGCTCAGCATTCTCCGTTTCTGGCTGCTCCGGCTGCGCGGTCCGCTGACGATGGAAAAGCGGGCGCTGTGGGTGCAGCAGACCTGCCTCGCTATCCTGAACGGCGTGGGTATTCACTATCGCGTCGAGGGCACGCCGCCCACGCAAGGGCTAGTCGTCGCCAATCACCTCAGCTACCTGGACATTCTGATTATTTCTGCGGCGATGCCCTGTTTTTTTGTCGCCAAGATGGAGATCGGCAGTTGGCCCTTCTTCGGCAAAGCCGCGCGCGTGGGCGGAACCATCTTTCTCGACCGGTCAAGCCTGGTGAGCGCAAATGCCGTGGCAGGCGTGATGACCGAGCGGCTGAAGGGGCCGATTCCCGTGCTGCTCTTCCCCGAAGGCACCAGCACAGACGGCAGCAGCGTGCTGCGCTTTCACTCCCGTCTGATCGACCCTGCCACCACCGCCGGCGTGCCGATCACCGCCGCCGCCGTGCGCTACATGATCCAGGACGGCACTCCGGAGGAGAAGCTCTGCTGGGTGGGAGAGACGCTCTTTATGACCCACCTGCTCACGACGCTCAATACCCCTGGCTTCTCGGCCAGCGTGCGCTTCGGCCAGCCCCGCATCTATCCCGACCGCCGCACCGCCGCGGATGCCACCCACGCAGAAGTGACCGCCATGCGCGGACAGTTGCCGCTGCCTTGAGCGGCGCTCCGGCCTTGCCATAGAAGTACCGCGAGAATCCTCCGCATCCCGACGGTTTTTTACCATCAAGCGATGACGCACTGGACTACAATCGAGGCGTGATGGCTTCCCAACCCCACTCCACCCGCATTCAATCCCGTCTGCCGTTGAGCGGCTTTGCCAATCGCCCATTTACTAACTTCTCACTTCAAGAAAATGCCGGCAAGATGCAGGATGCATTGGCCTTTGTCTCTGGCAAGCTAGGTCGGGAATACGATCTAATACTGGGCGGAGAGCGGCTCAAAACCCAGAAGAAAATTCACTCGGTCAATCCGGCGCGGCCTGCGCAGATTGTCGGCATTCATCAGTCGGCTGGCGCCGAGCACGCCGAATTGGCGATGCGCTCTGCTCTCCAAGCCTTTGCAGAATGGAGCAGAACGACGGTGGAGACCAGAGTCTCCCTGCTTCTGAACGCAGCGGAGATCATTGGGAGACGATCCTTCGAGTTCTGCGCATGGCTGACCTGCGAAGTGGGAAAAAACTGGGGCGAAGCCGATGCAGACGTTGGAGAAACCATTGATTTTCTTGAATTTTACGCACGCGAGGCCCTGCGGCTGGCTGCGGCCGTTCCACCCATTCAATATCCCGGCGAGCGCAATGAGATCCACTATATCCCTCTAGGCGTTGGCGCGGTGATTCCCCCCTGGAACTTCCCCTTCGCCATCATGGCGGGCATGACCGCGGCGTCCATCGTCACCGGCAACACTGTGATTCTGAAGCCATCCAGCGACGCTCCCACTATCGCAGTCCTCTTTGTAGAAGTCCTGGAAGAGGCGGGAATGCCGGAGGGCGTCGTCAACTTTTGCCCAGGTTCCGGAGCGACCTTCGGCAAGGCCATTGTCGAGCACCCGCAGACCCGCTTTATCGCCTTTACCGGCTCCAAACGAGTTGGCTTGGAGATTCACGAGCGGGCGGCACGGGTGAAGCCGGGGCAAATCTGGATCAAACGAACGATTCTGGAGATGGGCGGCAAGGACGCGATTCTGGTCTGCGCTGACGCTGATCTGGACGCCGCTGTCGAAGGGGTGGCCGCTTCCGCCTTTGGCTTTAGCGGACAAAAGTGCTCCGCCTGCTCCAGGGCAATTATAGAAGATTCTATTTATGAAGAGTTTACAGAGAATTTGCTCAAGCGGGTTCTCATGCTGACCGTGGGCGACCCGGCGCGGAATTCCAATCTAGGTCCGGTAATCAACAAGGCTGCTCTGGCATCGATGCTGGCTTACATCGAAAAAGGCAAAAAGGAGGGGCGGCTGATCGCTGGCGGAGAGGCTATTGCATCCCCGGATGGCGGCTACTACCTACAGCCGACGATCTTTGCCGACGTTCCACCGAGGGCGGTGCTGGCTCAGGAGGAGATCTTCGGGCCGGTGCTGGCGCTGATCCGGGCCGCCAACTTCGACGAAGCGCTCGCCATCGCCAACAATACCGAATATGGACTGACCGGATCGCTCTATTCGGCTGACCGGGAAAAGATTGACCGGGCACGCCGCGAGTTTCATGTGGGAAATCTCTACTTCAACCGCAAATGCACCGGCGCGATGGTTGGAGCGCATCCCTTTGGCGGCTTCAATATGAGCGGAACCGATTCCAAGGCCGGCGGAGCGGATTACCTGCTGCTCTTTACCCAAGCCAAGAGCGTGTCGGAGACCCTGGGGCCGGTAAAAACTCGCTAAACGCTTCTCCGCCTTCAGGAAGCGCGCACAACCTGCCGACTGGCGCCGGCCGCTGCGGGGCGTGGCTGAGGACGCATCATGGCAAAGCCGAAGCGGAGAATACCGTAAGCCGCCAGAACACTGAAGGCAACCGAACCGGCTGCCGCGCAGATCAACATCGACAAATTCAACAAATCTTCCATCGTACCTGTCTTCAATCCCTCTTCGAGAATCGTGCAATCGACAAGCCGTGCGCACAGAGCCTGTGAATACACCGGCAGCTTCGCCCGACGAGCGCTCTCTGAGATTGTCGCAGAAGAAGCCCTCGATTTGCCGCCGTTTTCTGTTGATTAATAGAATACCTCCATCGATCGTCCCGTATCGGCGATAATATGTCTACTGCATTTCCAGGAGAATTCCCCATGTCAGAAGCAACGATTGCGCAGAAGAGCCCCTACCCAGTGGAAGTGGAGGCCGGAAAGAGCTATTTTTGGTGCTCCTGCGGCAAGAGCGCCGCACAGCCTTTTTGCGACGGCAGTCATAAGGGCAGCGGAATGACGCCCGTCAAGTATGAAGCCACCGAATCCAAGACCGTTTATTTTTGCGGATGCAAGCACAGCGCTAATCCGGTTCTCTGCGACGGAAGCCACTCCCGCCTTTAGCAGAGCGCCGCTTGCAGAGTTTCATTTTTCATCATGCCCATCACTCATATCACGGTGCGCGGGGCGCGCCAGCACAATTTACGCAATATCAGCGTGCGCATCCCGCGCAACACGCTCACGGTGGTCACCGGACTGAGCGGCTCGGGCAAAAGCTCGCTGGCCTTCGACACCATCTATGCCGAGGGGCAGCGGCGCTATGTGGAGACTCTCTCCGCCTATGCGCGGCAGTTTCTCGACCAGATCGAACGGCCTGATGTGGACTCGATCGAGGGTCTCAGCCCGGCAATCTCCATCGAACAAAAGACCACCAGCCGCAGTCCGCGATCGACGGTTGGCACCATCACCGAAATTTACGATTACCTGCGCCTGCTTTACGCGTCGGTGGGCGCGCCGCATTGCCCCAACTGCGGAAGGCTGATCTCGCATCAAAGCGCCGATCAGATCGCGCAGCGCATTCTCGAACTGGGCATGGGCGAGCGCGTGACGGTGATGGCGCCGGTTGTGCGCGGACGGAAGGGCGAGTTCAAGGAACTGCTCGACCAACTGGACCGGCAGGGCTTTCGCGCCCGCGTGGACGGCGAGATGATGGACCTCTCCGACCCGGTTCCGCTCGACCGGCGCAAGAATCACACCATCGAAGCGGTGATCGACCGCATCCTGCTGAAGAGGCCGCCCGCCGATGCGCCGCCGATGCCGGCAGGCAAGCCGTCACTGGAAAAGCGCCTGGACGCCGCTGTCGGCAAGGCGCTGCAACTGGCAAATGGACTGGTGCTGGTGGCCGTTCCAGGCGGCGAAGAACAGTTGTTCTCCTCCTCGATGGCCTGCCCCGATTGCGGCCTGGACGTTCCCAAGCTGGAGCCGCGCAGCTTCAGCTTCAACTCCACCTTCGGAGCCTGCCCGGAGTGTCACGGGCTAGGCTCGCTTTACGATCTTGACCCGGCAAAGGTAATCACCGATTGGTCGAAGCCGCTGCTGGATGGCCTCGGTCCCGGTTCCACCTCTCAGTACCTGCTCAAGCTGATTCATCTGGCCGCCGATCGCTACAAGATTGACCTCAAGACGCCCTTTGAAGAGTTGCCGCCGCGTCATCAGCACATACTGGTCTACGGCCCGCCCAAAGGCGAAGCTCCACGCACCGGCTTTCATGGGATTCTTGCCTTTCTGCGCGACGGCATCGAAGAGGCGCGCAGCGATTCCTACCGCGAATCGATGATGGCTTATATGTCGGCGACTCCCTGCCCGCTCTGCCGCGGCAAGCGCCTGCGTGCGGAGTCGCTCGCGGTCAAGATCGGTGGCCTCTCCATCGCCGACTTCACCTCCCTGCCTCTCAACCGCGCACTCTCGGCGGCAATCAACCTGCGCTTTACCGCGCGCGAATCGCTGGTTGCCGAACGCATTCGCAACGAGATCGTCGAGCGGCTGGAGTTTCTCTGCGCCGTCGGCCTGACTTATCTTTCCTTGGACCGCAACGCCGCCACACTCAGCGGCGGCGAGGGCCAGCGCATTCGCCTGGCCACACAGATCGGCTCGCGGCTGCGCGGCGTGCTCTATGTTCTGGACGAGCCATCGATCGGCCTGCATCAGCGCGACAACAACCGCCTCATTGAAGCGCTGGAAAAGCTGCGCGATCTGGGCAATACCGTGCTGGTCGTCGAGCACGATGAAGAGACGATCCGCCACGCCGATTACCTGCTCGATCTCGGCCCCGGCGCGGGCCGGCTGGGCGGCGAAGTCGTTGCGCAGGGAACGCCGGCTGAGATCATGGCCTGCCCGCAGTCTCTCACCGGGCGCTATCTCTCCGGCGCGACACCCATGCTGCAACGGGCCAAGCCGCGCTCGCTCACCGGCAAGTGGCTCACAGTCAGCGGCGCGCGTGAACATAATCTCCAAGACTTGAATGTTCGCATTCCCCTGGGCGTGATGACCGTGGTGACCGGCGTCAGCGGCAGCGGCAAGAGTACGCTCATCAACGATATTCTCTACCGCTCGCTGGCGCAGACGCTCTACGGCTCCCGCGAAGAGCCGGGCGCGCACGAGTCGCTGGGCGGCGCAGAGCAGATCGACAAGGTGGTGCGCATCGATCAATCGCCGATCGGGCGCACGCCGCGCTCCAACCCGGCGACATACACGCAGGTCTTCGCACCCATCCGCGACCTCTTTGCCATGCTGCCCGAGGCCCGCGAGCGTGGCTACAAGCCGGGGCGCTTCAGCTTCAATGTCAGCGGAGGACGCTGCGAGGCCTGCCAGGGCGACGGCCAGCGGCGCATCGAAATGAACTTCATGCCCGACGTTTATGTGCAGTGCGAGGTCTGCAATGGACGGCGCTACAACCAGGAGACGCTGGCGGTAAAATTCAAGGGCCACTCCATCGCCGACATTCTCGACCTGACCATCGAAGATGCGCTGACCGTATTGGCCGATGTGCCGCAGGTGCGGCAGAAGCTGCAAACGCTGGTCGATGTGGGCCTGGGCTACGTGCATCTGGGCCAAAGCGCCACCACGCTCTCCGGCGGCGAGGCGCAGCGCATGAAGCTGGCCCGCGAACTGAGCAAACGGCAGACGGGGCGCACGCTCTATCTACTCGACGAGCCAACCACCGGCCTGCACTTCGACGACGTGCGCAAGCTGCTGGAAGTTCTGCACCGGCTCGCCGACCTGGGCAACACGGTCATCATCATCGAACATAATCTGGATGTGATCCGCAACGCCGACTGGATTCTCGATCTCGGCCCCGATGGCGGCGAGGACGGCGGGCGCATTGTCGGTGAAGGCCGCCCGGCAAAGATTGCCGCCACGCCGGCCTCCTACACCGGCCAATTTCTGGCCCGTTACTATAAGTCGAGCAATGGGAGATTGGAGCCAGTGGAACCGGACGCTCCACTGACAATTGGAGAAGACGCTCCCTCCCTGGACGGTCATCCTGAGCAAGCAATGCGAGTCGAAGAACCTGTGTCACTGCGCTCAAAAACGAAGCGCACGGCCGCAAAGAAGACCGCCAAAAGGAAGTATACCCGCAGAAAGAAGACGGTACTGCCATGAGCCAATACAACAGCTTTGATCCTCCATCCGGCAACTCTGCGGAAGAACTCCCGGCGGTGAAGGGTACAGGCTTTAGCCCGTACGTTCATAGGGAAGATGAAGCTGGGGCTTTAGTCCCTGAGGAATCGTCTTCCCAGCCGGATGCCCCAGCTCCAGATCTTCGGAGCTGCGAGCCTGCTGCTTTTAGCCCTGAGCCTGCGGAACTATTTCAATCCTTCTCGCAGATCAAGCCCCTTCCTCCATCGCGCATTCCCCATCTCGGCCATCTCGCGCTGCTGGCGGCCTTTCTGTGCATCGGATTTGTCTGCATGATGGTGCTGCTCGCGGCAGCGGTCTTCTTCCACCTGGACGGCGTTTCAGCATTGGAACAGATCAAAACCAACGTCCATTATCTTCTCGGCAGCGAAGGGATTCTCTATCTCGTCACCTTTATCCTCAGCTTCTTTCTATTTCCGCTGTTCTGGAAGAAGAGCTTCTTCGCCGGAGTTCATTGGCGCACCGCGGCGGTTCCGCAGTATTGGTGGCAATTGCCACTCATCTCGCTGGCGTGCATTGCACTCGCCGGCATCGACGAATATCTGCTGCCCGGCCCCAAGCACGCACCCATCGAGGACATCTTTCGTTCTCCCAGCGCGGCCTGGATGATGTTCGCTTTCGGCGTTACAATTGCTCCCTTCTTCGAGGAACTGGTCTTTCGCGGCTTCCTGCTGCCGGCCTTTTGCACAACCTTCGATTGGATTGCGGAACACATTCTCACTGACTCCGTTTTCTCCTTGAATTCAAGCGGCCGTCCACAATGGTCTCCTCGCGCAATTGTCTTCGCATCGCTGCTGACCGGCATTCCTTTCCTCACAATTTGCTACCTGAGAACTCACATGGTGATTTGCATCCTCATTCTTGCCTTGTGGTGCCTCAGCGCGGTTCTTGTATGGGCGCTGGTCAGCTTCCAGCGGCCCTCGCAAACGGACCGCATTCAGCGCATCGACGAGGAAGGGCAACCTGTGTGGTCTTTACCCGCGATGGTGGCGAATTCGATCTTCATCAGCCTGCCCTTCGCCTTGATGCATGGCGAACAGACCGGCTATTCGCTGGGTCCATTTCTTCAAGTCTTCGCTGTCAGCCTGATTCTTTGCGCGGTGCGGCTGAAGACCCGTTCGCTGGCCGCCAGCACCCTGGTCCACGCCTGCTATAACTTCTTCCTCTTCTCCGCCATGCTGGTCAGCACGGGAGGCTTCCAGCATCTGGACAGGATGTGAAAATGCAGGAAACAGGACTGCATCCCCCTTTATATTTTCAAAACCTTGCAGGTATTTCTTCGGATAGCACAGGGTTCCTTCACGTTCACCCTTTACAATCAAACCGATGACTACACCAACTCACGCTCAGCAACTGCTCTCGATTCTCGCCCGCACCAGCTTTCGCCTCGGCCAGTTCACGCTCTCCTCTGGCGCCACCAGCGACTACTACGTCGATTGCCGCACGACGACTTTGCACGCCGAAGGCGGACGCCTCACCGGGCACGCAATCCTGGAGTTGCTCGAAGAACATGGCATCGAGGCAGAGGCCGTCGGCGGACTTACGCTGGGCGCGGACCCCATCGTCTCGAATGTCGCCACGGCCAGCGCCTGGCGCGCGCAATCGAAGCCGGAAGCGCCGCTGCTGCATGGCTTTCTGGTACGCAAGGCCGAGAAGGCCCACGGCACCGGCCGCCGCATCGAGGGCTTCTGCCGCGAGGGCGCGCGTGTTGTCATCGTGGACGACGTATGCACCACCGGCGCATCGACGATCAATGCCATCGAAGCCGCTCGCGAAGCCGGCATGATTGTTGCCGCCGTCGTCTGCATCGTTGAGCGCGAAGAAGCCCACGGCCGTCCCGCTGTTGAGAGCGCTGCCAAAGGCGCACCTTTTCTCTGCCTGTTCACCGCTAACGACGTTCGCGCAGAGCACATCCGCCAACAGCAATAGGCCGCGCGATGCCAGACCGAAGTGCGAATCGGCCCGGCGATGGAAGTTGCGCAGAGCTTCACTGGTTTCTGGACTGTTTTGTCGCTGGTGAAGTGGGGCAAAGCTAGATTTCGGCAAACTGATCGAGCAAGGCTGCCTCGAGACGCGGCTTATGAACGCGGATGCGGGCCTTGTAGTTGATAAGGCCGAGATCGCGGAAGCGATTCATAAAGAAGCTCACGCGGGACCGGGTTGTGCCGATCATCTCCGCCAGGGTCTCCTGCGTGACCGGAGGAACCAGAATTTGCGGTTCGTCCAGCTTTCCCCGTTTTGTCATCAAAAGCAGCGCACGGGCAAGGCGTTGTTCGCTGGTGTTCATTTTCTGATCGACGAGGTCGGCCTGAGTGCGCATACTCCGGACCAGCAGGAATGACAAGAATTGGTCGGAGAAGGCAGGATCCTTATGCATGGCGCGAAGCATCTCACCTCTCTTGATGCAGAACGCGGTGCAAGTGTTCACTGCGGTGGCTGTCGCCATATGCTGCGCAATCAATGTGGTGAGTGACTCCTCTCCGAAAAAGTCCCCTGGATGCAGCAGCATGAGCGTTGTCTGTTTGCCTTTGAGCGAAACGACAGTCAGTTTTGCATGACCCTGTTGCAGATAATAGACAGAGTCCGCCGCCGCCCCTTGCGTAAAAAAGCATTGGGCGGGTTTCAATTCAACAATCCTTCGATCGATGTCTACGCTCTCGATAAGAGCTGCGGGAGTGAACGATTCGTGATGCTTAACGCTCATCTAGTTTTCTCCTTCGGGACTGACTGCTGGCGTTGTCCGCAATGTAATTTGGGACAGTTGGGGGCATATCCCTGAGTGATACAGCTATCAAGGGTCAAGCACACTTATCTTGCACAAATTGGATTCAGGCGAATGCATCCAATGAGAAATCGCTCTGAAGTGACTCCCAAGATCACGATCGATCAAGTAAGTCTATGCAGACCGATGCCCCAAGGCTTCAGCACAAAGCGAAATGCATCGGATGCATCGCGGTTGAGCGCGCCGAACAAATGCGCCATGAGCCTGACTCTCGGAATTGCGAAACGATCTATGGACGTCCCGTTGCAGGATCTTCCGTTTTGCTTTTGTCGTTCTCGCTCTGCACCTTGCTTTTTACTTCCTTGGCGGCGTCTTTCGCGTTGCCCCAGGCTTTTTCGGCTTTTCCTTTTACTTGCTGCACAGCGCCTTCGATCTGTGCATTGGTGTCGCCCGTCCATTCTCCAACCTGACGCTTGGCGCGTCCGGCTACGTCATCGATCGTGCCTTTTACCTGGTCCTTGACTTCCATCTCTCTACCTCCTGGATTTTCAGTTGGGAGATTGTCGTGCGGCACGGGTGCGGCGGCTCAGATCGAGAAGATCCGCCGTTCCTTGCCACAATCAAGTGATTGGTTCGATGCAACGCGCACGCCGGCAATATCAGTGCCGGAAGGGATCCGGCTTTGTATTATTGCCTGGGGAAGGCTCGCGCGTGGCATCACGAAGAGAATCATGCATCTCTGCACACCCCCTCTGAACCCGCCAAAAGGCTTTGACGAGTTCAGGCTTTTGGGTCGTGGCTTGCTCTACCTTACCGACGCGGTCTGACCGGGCGCCGGCGCCTCGGCCACTGTGTTCTCAAGCAGACGTATCTCCACGCGCCGGTTCTGCTTGCGGCCTTCGGCGGTGGTGTTGGGTGCAACTTCCTTATCCATACCGATGCCGATCAGATAGAAGCGGTGCGCAGGAATCCCGTACTTCGAGGCCAGATACTGCACCACCGCATCGGCGCGCCGCTGGCTGAGATCATAGTTGTACTGCGCCGATCCGGTTGAATCCGTTCCGCCGGTCACTTCCAGAATAAAGCCCTTGGCGGTAGCCAGTTGCCCGGCGAAGGCATCCAACTGATCGCGGTCATCCTTGGTCAGCACGGATTTGTCGAAACCGAAGGTTATCGATACATCGGCCGCTGGCTTGTAGTCGTCCAGACCCTTCACCACACTCTCCAGCGTGTCGGCGCGATGCACAACATTGTCAGCCGCCAGTTCCGCATCGCCGGCAGCCTTGGATGCGCCCTGCGCATTTCGATTGGCGGTATCAGCCGCACCCTGCGCTTGACTGATTCCTGCCTGCGCGCGGTCATCCACATCATGAATCTTGCGGTTATTGGCCGACGTCTTGTCTTCCAGTTGATTGGTATGATCCACCAGAGGCGCCGTCTGGCTGCGCACATAGTTCTTGGTTGCGCAACCCGTTACACCAATCACGGCAAACCCCGCCGCCAAACTCAGCACTGCAATTCGATAAGCGCTCATTGTCCCTTTCCACGCCTGTTCCCTTGCTAGGCAGCAAAATCGCGCCGGAAACTGGCTTTCCTGACTATCAGCAATGCATTCGCAAGGCCAATTGCCCAATCTTTTTCAAGTTGCTGAAATCAGAATGATTACCGATGCCAGCTTGCAGCTTGGCCATTGAGTTGAACTGTGTACTTTTTACTCGATTGGTAAGGAATGCCAGTACAAGGGCCAGCAATCAAAGACCGGCTGATCGCCCGTACAAAACCCGCTATCCTGAGATCAGCGTCTAAGCGGCTCATGGATCTCTACGAAAAAATCCGCAGCTTGCCCACGCAGCCCGGCGTTTACCTCTACAAGAATGCCGAGGGCGTGGTCATCTATGTCGGCAAGGCGAAGAACCTGCGCGCGCGGGTGCGTTCTTACCTGCTGGAGTCCTCACAGGCCAACGCCAAGACCGGCACGCTGATGCGCGAGGCCGTCGATCTGGAATATATTCTGGTGGGCAACGAGAGCGAGGCCCTAGCGCTCGAAACCAACCTCATCAAAGAACGCAGGCCGCGCTTCAATATCCTGCTCAAGGACGACAAGAGCTACCCTTACGTCAAACTCACCATGCGCGACCGCTTTCCCAAGGTCTTCGTCACGCGGCGGCTTCTCAAGGACGGTGCGGCCTACTATGGCCCATATTTTCCCGGCAGCCTGGCCTGGCGCGTCGTCGAATTGATTCATCGCAGCTTTCTCATTCCCAGTTGCAAGGTCGATCTCTCGCGCTATCATCCCCGCGCCTGCTTGCAGTACTACATTCATCGCTGTCTTGGCCCATGCGTTGAAGAGCTGACGACACCGGAGATCTATGCAAGCGCGGTGCGCGACGCTCAACTGCTGCTTGAAGGCCGTCACGCCGAGCTGGAACGAACGTTGACCGCACGCATGATGGAGGCCGCCGAGGCCGAGAACTTCGAGGCTGCTGCGCGGCTGCGCGACCAGCTCTCCACGGTGCATCAGTTGCAGGAAAAGCAGCGCGCCGCCACCACCGGGCAAGACGATGATGCCGATGTCTTCGGCTATCACTTCGAGGAGGGTTCGCTGGCTGTCAATCTCTTTCATGTGCGCGCCGGAAAAATCGTCGATCGCCGCGAGTTCTTCTGGGAAGATCTGCCGGCGCTGCTGGAGGCCGAGACAACGGAAGAGTCAGACCAGCCGCAAATCTTGGATGCCCCATCCACTTCGCATTCTTCAGCGGAATGGGTGGGAGACGACGAACCCCAATTCCACGCCGGCCATGTCTTCGCATCGCTTCTCAAGCAGCTTTACATCGATCAGCAATATGTTCCGCGCTCGATCCTTCTGCCTGCCGACTTCGCTGACCGCGAGGCGCTCGCCGCACTGCTCAGCGAGCGCACCGGTCATCGTATAGAGATCGCCGTTCCGCAGCGCGGCGAAAAACGCTCGCTGATCGACCTGGCCGGACAGAATGCCAAGCAATCATACACGCAGCGCTTTCGCGTGCTGGAACCCTCGCGCAAGGCGATACAGGAGGCGCTCGCCGAGGCGTTGATGCTCCCTGAACTGCCCCGCCGCATCGAGTGCTTCGACATCTCCCATATTCAGGGCGCAGAGACCGTCGCCTCGCTGGTGGTCTGGGAAGACGGCAAGATGAACAAGCAGGCCTATCGCAAATTCAAAGTGAAATCCGTCGCCGGAGTGGACGACTTTGCCTCGATGCGCGAGGTGGTCCATCGCCGCTACAAGCGCCTGCAAGACGAGAGACAGCCGATGCCTTCTCTGGTGCTTGTCGATGGCGGTCTCGGCCAGCTTCACTCGGCCGCCGAGGCGCTGGAATCTCTCGGCATCACCGCACTGCCTCTGGCTTCGATTGCCAAGCGCGAAGAAGTGATCTATCTTTACGGCAATGAAGAGGAACCGGTCGTGCTCGACCGTCATTCGCCGGTGCTGCATCTGGTGCAACTGATCCGCGACGAGAGTCACCGCTTCGCCGTCGGCTACCATCGCCAGCGCCGCGCCATGCGCGACCGCGACTCGGAGTTGTTGGAGATTCCCGGAGTCGGCGCGCAGACCCGCCAGCGCCTGCTCACGCACTTTGGAAGCCTGCGCGAGGTGCGGCAAGCCGCCGTCGATTCGCTGGCCGCGGTGGTGCCGCGCAAAACGGCAGAGAGCATCTGGAGCCACTTTCACTCCATCAAGGCCGCGAAGTGACAACAATACCGGCGACTCTGAAAAGGCGCTCTATTTAAGCGTGGAGATCAGCGCATCGAAGGCCGCTTGCGGAGGCCGGGTCATGGATTCCGGCAGCGTTCCCAGCGGCTCATCGACGATATTCAGCAGATCGATGAAGGTCGGCTTCCCGGTATCGATGTAGAAGACGCCGGTAAGGATCTCGTCGTTCTGCTGCGACTCCATCAGCGTGCGCACGGCGTTGGCCTTGTCGGTGGGATCGTAGTCTTCCAGCAGCTTGCGCAGGCGCAGATTCGAGCCGTCATGCATCTCCACTTCATAGATTTCGCCGGAGTTGTAATCGACCTCGATCTCATCGAAGCTGGCGACAAAGCCGATCTCGTTGATAGGCTCGTCGTTTTCCTGCATGAATTTGTAGCTCTTGGTCGAACCTTCATGGTCGTTGAAGGTGACGCAGGGGCTGATCACGTCAAGCAGTACGGTTCCCTTGTGGGCGATGGCAGCCTTGAGCATGGAGAGCAACTGCTTTTTGTCGCCGGAGAAGGAGCGCCCCACGAAGGTAGCGCCCAACTGGATGGCGATAGCGCAGGTGTCGATGGGAGGCAGTTCATTGACCACGCCGGTCTTGAGCTTGGAGCCGATGTCGGCGGTAGCCGAGAACTGGCCCTTCGTCAATCCATAGACGCCGTTGTTCTCGATGATATAAATCATCGGCAGATTGCGGCGCATCAGATGCACGAACTGCCCCATGCCGATCGAAGCAGTGTCGCCATCGCCCGACAGGCCAAGAGTCATCATCGTGTGGTTGGCGAGAATTGCACCGGTGGAGATCGCCGGCATCCGCCCATGAACGCCGTTGAAGCTGTGTGCGCGGCTGAGAAAGTAGGCGGGACTCTTGGACGAGCAGCCAATGCCGCTCATCTTCATCACCCGCTCCGGCTCGACTCCCATCTCGAAGAGAGCGTCAATAATACGCTCGGAGATGGCGTTGTGACCGCAGCCGGCGCAGAGCGTGCTCTTGCCGCCGCGATAATCGAGAATGGGAAGGCCGATGTGATTCACTTTGGGAGCAGAAGCGGCAGTTGCCATGTTCAGAGGCCCTCCTTGACGGCAAACTCTTCGGTGATCGATTCAGCATCGATCGGCAATCCGTTGTAGTGAAGAATGCTACGCAGCTTGACCGCCTGGTCGGAGGCAAGATCGAGCTTGAGCAGGCTGGCCAACTGAGCATCGCGATTCTGCTCGACGACATAGATGCGCTCGTGCGCGGCGACAAAGTCGTGAATCTCATGGGCGAAGGGAAAGGCGCGGATGCGCAGATAATCCACGTCTTTTCGGTAACGCTTCTTGATCTGATCCATGCTTTCGCGCAACGCGCAATCGGTCGAGCCGAAGGCCAGAAAACCGATCTTCGAGCTTCCATCCCTGACCGTAACCGGCGCCGGAACCAGGTCTCTCGCCTTTTCGAATTTCAGAGCCAGCCGCTTCATCAGGGCCTGGTACTCGTCAGGATTTTCGGTGTAGGCGGCGGCATCGTTGTGCCCTGAGCCACGGGTAAAGTAAGCGGCCTTGAGATGTGGGGTTCCCGGCAGTGTGCGCCAGCCGATGGCGTCGCCATCGACATCGCGGTAGCGGGCAAAGCTGCCCATCCGCTCCAAATCCGCGGCGGTGAGCACCTTGCCGCGGTCCAGCGGCTTGGTGGGATATTCAAAAGGCTCGGAGATCCAGTTGTTCATGCCAAGATCCAGATCCGAGAGAAGAAAAACCGGCGTCTGCACGCGCTCGGCAAGGTCGAAGGCAGCCTGAGTCAACTCGAAGCACTCCTTGACCGAGCCAGGAAGCAGCACAATATGCTTGGTGTCGCCGTGGGAGAGAAAGGCCACTGAGAGCAGGTCCGATTGCTGGGTTCGCGTCGGCATTCCGGTCGAAGGCCCGGTGCGCTGCACGTCGATGATGACGCCGGGAATCTCGGCATAGTAGCCCAGCCCGCAAAACTCGGCCATCAGCGAGATGCCGGGACCGGAGGTTGCCGTCATCGAACGGGCGCCCGCCCATCCCGCGCCCAGCACCATGCCGATGGCAGCCAACTCATCCTCGGCCTGGATTACGGCAAAGGTCGCCTTGCCCTCCGGCGTCAAACGCAGCTTCTTGAGCAGATCGGCGGTGGCTTCGATGACCGATGTGGAAGGCGTGATCGGATACCAGGCAACAACCGTCACACCGGCAAAGACCGCGCCCATGCCGCAGGCGGCATTGCCATCGATCACGATCTTGCCCGCCGTCTCATTCATTCGTTCGATCAAGTAGGGGTCGCGCTTGGCTAGATGTTCCTGCGCAAATTCATAGCCGGCCTTGACGGCGCCGAAGTTCAGATCGAAGGCCTTCTGCTTTTTGGCGAACTGGCGGCGCAGCCCGCTCTCCACCACGCCCGGATCGATGGCCAGCAACTGAGACACAACGCCCACATAGACCATGTTCTTCACCAGCTTGCGCAGCTTGGCTTCGGGACAGACAGATGCGGTGATCTTGTCGAAGGGAACCTCGTAGAGGACAATATCGCCGCGAAGAGAATCGAGCTTCAGATTCTCATCGCAGATCGCCACGCCCCCGGAGGGCAAAGCTGCGATGTCTTCTCGCGCAGTGTCGGGATTCAGCGCGATCAGAATCTCAGATTCGCGCTTGCGGGCCACATAGCCCTCCTTGCTGGCCCGTATGATGAACCAGGTGGGCTGGCCGGCGATGTTGGAGGGGAAAAGATTCTTTCCGCTGACGGGAACGCCCATTCCGAAGATGCTCTTCAGCAATACGCTATTGGCAGATTGAGAGCCGGAGCCATTCACCGTTGCCACGTTGATGCTGAAGTCGTTGATTACACGCTCGCGTACGCTGCTGACGCCCTGTTGATGACCCAGGGCAAGGTCGCCTGTCGCCATGTGGCGGAATTCCCTTCCGATAGAGGCAAGTGCCGGTCTATCTCTTGCTCAGATGTGATTATAGTCACATCCGAGGGCTTCTGCATCAAATCCAACCCTCGGTAATTCGATGCTGTTTTCCCGAAATAAGGCTCGAAATCTGCCGATGCAAATCTGTTCCGATCTGGATAGAAAGAACATCTCTTCCCGTCGGGGCGATAGAGCTTATCCCCGAAGGGCCAGACGCGCCGAGTCCCGGTGCCAGCGCCTGAGCAGCGTCGAGGCAATCAGGATCAGCGCCAGCGTTAGGCCGATCCAAAGTCCATAGACGCCCCAATGAAAAAGAAAGCAGAGTGTGAGTCCCAGCGGCAAACCCAGCACCCAGTAGCCGGCGAGATTGGCGAGCATGGGAACCCGCGTCTCGCCCAGACCGCGCAAGGCGCCAGTCGAAACCGTCTGAATGCCGTCGAATATCTGGAAGGCCGCCGCCAGACCGAGCAGGCTGGGGCCGACGGCCATCACGCTGCGGTCGCGTGTATAGAGAGCGATCAGTGCATCCGGCACGGTAAGGAAGACGAGCGCCGCCAGCAGCATGAAACCTGTACCGAGGCCGAGCGCCAGCCATCCGGCGCGACGCGCCCGCCCTGGGTCTCCAGCACCGAGGGCCTGGCCTACGCTGACCGCCGCAGCGGCCGAGATGCCCAGAGGCACCATGTATGTGAGACTGGCGTAGTTAAGGGCAATCTGGTGGGTCGCCAGCGCCGCCGGCGTCAGCCACCCCGCTGCCAGCGTGGCCAGATTCCACGCTCCAACTTCGAGCAGGATTTGTCCTCCAGCCGGCAGCCCCAGGCGAGTCAGTTGCCGAATCCGCTCCAGATGCGGCCTCGCCCAATGAAGAAAAAGAAAATGCCCGCGCCGGCGCTCATATCGCCATGCGAAACCGAGCAGCGCCAGGGCCATGAAGACGCGCGAAAGCACCGTGGAAAGGGCAGAGCCTTCCACGCCCATCGCCGGCATTCCCCACTTGCCATAGATCAGAAGCCAGTTGGCGAACCAGTTCAACAGATTGGCAGCGAGAAAGGTGACGGTCACCACGCGCACTTGGCCTACGGCCTGTAGATAGCGCCGGATTCCGCCATAAAAGAGCAGTGGAAGGGTTCCCCAATTGAGCACACGCAGATAAGCGGCGGCTGGCACAGCCACCTCTGGCGCAATCCCGAAGGGCGAAAATCCGAAGCTGGCCAGCACAACCAGCAGCATCAAAGGCGGGGTGACGATGCAGGCCAGATAAACGCCCTGCGCCAGCCAGCGGTGGCATTCGCCATGGTCCTTGCGTCCGAATGCCTGCGAAACCAGCGTGTCCAGACCGAGCAGCAGTCCGAAGCCGAAGAGAACCGGCGTGTAATAGACGGCATTGCCCAGAGCCACGGCGCCGATCGCCGCCGGCCCCAGTTTGCCGACCATGATGGTGTCCACGATGCCCTGGACCATCCAGCCCAGTTCACTCAACACCACCGGGACGGCCAGAGCGACCATCGCGCTCAGCTCCATTCTCCACTCGGCTTGCCCTTGCCTCATGCTTCCACTGTAACCGCACGCACCGGACCTACCATTGCGCCCAGTCTCCGAGGCCGAGAACCCATGCCGCGAGAAGAAGATTGCAGACGGCGTGGGCGACGGCGGCGTCTCCCATGCGTCCGCGCCAGCGGAGAACGGCAGCAAAGGCCACCCCAGCCAGCGTTCCCAGAATCATATGCTGCCAATCGAACAGGTCCTTCATGTGCTCCAAGCCAAAGACAGCGGAGGAGATAGCGATGGCGAGCGGGGTCAGGCCGGAAAAAGAGACGCGGTCAAACTCCCGGTCCATCAGCCGGCGCGCCAGATAACCGCGAAAGGCCAGCTCCTCAGCGATGGGCACGGTAATGACCGCAGCGGCGACACGGAATCCAATCCAGCTCCAGCGAGCGGCAGGCGACAGCGCTCCAAGCGACAGGCCAGTCAGGCTGGTAGCGGATGAGTGTAACCAGCCCATCCGCGCCAGCCATGCAGGAGCGATCCAGAGCAGAAAGACTGCTGCGCCAGCGACCGGAGCAACCCAGCCGAATCGCCAGTCGAGCTTTTTCAGCTCCGGCAGGAGATACAGGATTGCAAAAGCGGCGGCAAAAAAACGTAAGGGATAAGCCCACTCAAAATGTCCTGAAACCGACCTGGAGAGAAAGGCTGCGGCCAGAATCGCAAGAAAAGGCAGCAAATAGGCGCGGATCGCAGGAGATTCTCCGCTTGATTCCTCTGCCTCCGCCGATGCGCAGGGCACAGACTCCACTCTGGCCTCTAGCCGCCCGCCCTGCACAGACAATCCGCGCGCCGGCGCCTTTTGCAGCCAACGAAGCCGCTGCGTATACAAGGAGAAGCCTAGCGCGACCAGGGTAAAGGAGATCCAGCCGGCCTGGGAGTGGAAGCCGACCATTGCGACCTCTTCGCTGACCAGAGTGCCGATCAGAATCAGTACACTGATGCGAAGGACATTCATCAGCCAGATACATGCGAGGGCACAGGGAATCAGGAGCAATGCGCGGGGAAAGAGAAGTTGCCTTCTAAGGTAGCAGAGCCAGACCAGCGTGAAGGCGAGGATCAGGCCCATGCCCTCCATGCCGGAACAGGACGGCCAGATCAGAACGGAAAAGCGAGGCGTGCCGACGGTGAAGCTGGAGGCATCCGAGGCGGAATCGGGCAAAACCAAGCCCAAGACCGCCTGAACCGTATCGAAGGTGGCAATCTGCACGGCTTGGCCAACTTCCGCGCTTGACGATCTCCACAGGCTCTGCGAAGGATGAACCAAGAACCAGGCGGCAACGCCAGCCAGAACGGCGTAGAGCCAGAGCGGGCGGGTCTCCCGAAGCATCCTGATCCACAAACGAAAGGGAATGCAGGCCAAAGCGAGAAGGGGGAGTTTCAAAAAAAAAAGCGCGGTGATCACCCAGGCCGCCACATGAGTGAAGCGAATCTCCAGCTCGTTCCCTGCCGTCATCCTGTGAATAGCGATCAACGCAGCGACACACGCGAGGTATCCGCCAAAGAATCGGAAGTCAAAGGGAATGCGTTCCCGCTGAGCCTTCAACCAGCGATAACCGAGACCGATGAATACCGCAAACGATACGATCGCGATAGGAAGTAGATGCGCATGAAAGGATGGGAGAACATGAAGACCGCCTGCCGCCAGAAGAGAATCCAGCGCAAGCAGAAGTGCAAAAATATAAGTACGCCCTAGTAGATGACTCTGAAGAAAGATAGAAATAGCCGACTGGAAACGGCCGTTCCCAGTCGTGCGAGGGCCTGAGTTCATTTCGGTCGCAATTTTCGTCTATTTCTTGCGTCTGACGCGCAAAACCGCAAGCGAACCCACAAACAAGGTGAGACCGCTGACCGCCATACCGGGATCAACCTCAGGGGTATGCGGCGGGCCAGCAAATGCGGTTGCACTGGCGCTTAGTGCAAGCCCCAGTACGATGAACATATATTTCAGGAAATTCCTCTTCACGTTCAATTCCTTTCTGGTCTAGCTAACCAAGTGATTCGAAATCACTCAAGAATTCGAAGCAAACTACACATCCCAATGTCGTTTCCTGCGCCATCCGCGATTCAAACTCAATCCTTGCAGATCGACGCCTTTGAACCCAGCCGAGAAACCAGAAAGAAACTACAACGCGATCAGGCTCTTCGGATTCAATGCACCGGGGGGAAATCCCGGAGGGAAAGCAGGATATCAGTACAGCAACCGTTCAGCCATTAGTGCAAATCTTAACACACTCAAATCCCGTTCTTACAAGTAGATCATTGAAACAAAGTAACCTACGCCGAGTTACTTTGATGGACGAAGCGGCCTTTCAGGCCGCCGGAAAGCGATGATCCCCCATTCGACTAAAGCATCCGCTTTAACTGGCTGCCGGACGCAGTTGCACCTTTTTTGCTACAAGAACAAGCTGGGCCGAAGCCAGTTTGGGCTGATCTTGCTTCTCGGAAACAGCCTCGACATGAATCTCGCCGGGCTGCTTGCCTGCCTGCACAATCGCCTGAGCCAGCCCGTTGTAGAGCGAACGTTTTGCCTCTTTATCGCTTTCCTGGCAGTTGGGATCGCCGTTGCCCACGCCAATCAGTGCGCCGCTTCCGGAGATGCGGAAGCCGATCAAGTGATCGGCGGTGGGAACCGGACGACCATCCTTGTCGAGCGCTTCCACGGTCAACATCGCCACATCTTCGCCGTCGGCGTCGATCTCGGTGCGGTCTGCGGACAGGCGGATCGCCACCGCCTCGCCGGTCGTCTCACGCTTCTCAGTGAGCACCACCTTGCCGTCTTTTTTCCCGCGCGCCTCGATCACGCCCGGTTCGTAGCGAACCTTCCATTCAATGTGCCGCAGACGCGGAACCTTTTGGCTTCCCAGGCTCTTGCCGTTGACCAAAAGCTCAACCTCGTCGAGATTCGAGTGAACCCAAACCGGAATCTCGTCCCCCTCCCTGCCCTCGAAGTTCCAGTGAGGAAACAGATGCAGCACCGGCTCTGCGCCCCACCAGGATTTGTAGTAGTAGAAAGTATCCTTGGGAAAACCGCACATATCCACGATGCCAAATTGCGAGTTGATCGAGGGCCATCCGTAGGGAGTTGGCTCGCCGCGATAGTCAAAGCCGGTCCATGCAAAGCCACCCGCCTCCCACTCCCGCGTCGCATAGTATGTCCACCATACCTCGGCCGTCTCGCCCCAGTTGGCGGGATTCACATCGTAGGCGCTTTCAGTGTTGCGCAGCGGATCGGTGGTATAGTCGCCGCGCGTGTAAAACGAGCTGGCCGTCTCCGAGCCATAGATCGCCCGCGTGGGATTCTGCTTGTGAAAATCATCAGGCAAATTCAGTTGATAGTTGAAACCGATGATGTCCAGCGCGCCGCTGACACCTTGCTTGTTGGTGCCGTTCACGGCGGCGGAGACCAGGCGTGTCGGGTCCAGTTCGTGGCATCTGCGCACCATCGTCGCGCCGACCTCCGCGCCCTGCTCGGCCATCTGCTCCTGCATCTGCCACTCTTCGTTGCCGATCGACCAGAGAATGATCGACGGAGAGTTGCGATAGCGCTTGACCATCGCCTCCAACTGCGCCAGGCCTTCGGAACTGGAACTCATCTGGCGCGTCTCACACATCATCATCATGCCCATGCGATCGCAGGCATTCACCCACTCCGGCGTCGGCATATTGTGCGAGGTGCGCACGGCATTGCATCCCATCTCGCGCAGCACGCCCATCCGGAAACGCTGCAGGCTGTCCGGCACCGCCGCGCCCACCCCGGCATGATCCTGATGGTTGCAGGTGCCCTGAATCTTCAGTTGCTTGCCATTGAGCAAAAAGCCCTTGTTGGCGTCGAAGACCGCCGTGCGCACACCAAAGCTGATCCGCTCGGCGTCACGCGGCTTGCCATTGGCCTCGACCGTCACGATGGCAGTGTAGAGATTCGGCGCATCCACCGACCAGAGCGCTGGATCGTCGAGCTTGGCGGTTGCGGTAAAGCCCGCACTGCCGTCCACTGCAATCGCCTGCGCGGCAGACTCGGCTGTGGCGACGATCTTGCCCGCAGCATCGAGGATCTGCCAGCTCACGTTGGCTCTCTCCGTCTCTTTGCCTTCATTCTGCACCACCGTTCCCAGCGCGAGGGTTGCGGAGCCGCCGTTCAATTCGGCGCGGACCGTGCTCTCCCACCGGCCCAGATGCAGCGGATCGGTCTTCATCAGCCACGCGTGGCGATAGATGCCGGCGCCTTCGTAGAACCAGCCGTCGCCAAAGCTGGCATCGACGCGGACCACAATATAATTCTTGGCGCCGTAGCTGAGAAAGTCCGTCAAGTCGAAACGGGATGGCACATAGCCGTTATTATTGCGGCCAATAAAGCAGCCGTTGACAAAGACCAGAATGTCGCGGAAGGCGCCGTCAAACTCGACCCAGATGCGGCGTCCTCGATCGCTGGCCGGAATCTCGAACTCGCGCCGGTACCAGCCTACGCTCGTCTCCGGATAGCGGCGGCCAAGAGGCTTGAATCCATGCGAACTCTGCTCCTTGTCATTCACGAACGGAAGCTCAACCGCCCAATCGTGCGGCAGATTCAGTGCGCGCCACTTTGAATCGTCGAATTTGTCCTTGGCGAAGTCGAAGGTTCCTGTCTTGGCAAAGTCGCCTTGTCCATAGCCGAAGCCCAGATCCCGCGTTGGGTCGGCGCTATGACCGAACTGAAACTTCCAGCCAAAATCGAAGAGGAGCTGCTGGCGCGGCGGCAGCGCCGTCAATGCCTCCGCCGAAACTGAATCGCCCGCCAACAACCGGGCTGTGCGGCCCCAGGCAGAGCGAGCAACGAGGGATGAAGCGGAAAGGACCAGGCCAGACGAGAGCAGGGCGCGACGAGAGATGTTTGCCATATGACTCCTAGATTCAATCAGCGTTCACCGTCGAAACCAGAAGAATTTCGAACGGCGAGCAAAATGAACTATAAATCACGCGGCGCAGGCTAGTAAAACACTCCAATCTCTTTAGACAAAGCAGAGCGCAAGACGGAGCATCCAATCCGCCCAGCCGTCATGCCGGATAGAAGCTACCGATCCAGTTTTGCAGCAGCGCCGGAAAGCAGCCGAGCACAACGACTGCGGCGGCGATGAGAAGCAGGACGGCCATTGTGACGGGATGGGCGTGGATCGGCGAGTTGTCGATGGCCGGCATCACGTAGGCGCGCTTGAGGACTTGCAAGTAGTAGTAGAGCGAGACGGCGCTCATGGCGACAGCGAGAGCCACCAGCGCGAAGGGAACCGGCCCGGCCGAGACGCCGAGGACCGCGGCAAAGAGATTGAACTTGGCCCAGAAGCCGACGAGAGGCGGAATCCCGGCGAGCGATAAGAACAGAATCGCCAGCACCGCGGCCAGCAGTGGATTGCGCTTGTGCAGGCCAAGGAAGGAGTCGAGGCGGTCGCTGCCGGTGGCGCGCTCGACGACGGAGACCACGCCGAAGGCGCCGATGGTGGTGAGACCGTAGGTGACAATGTAATAGAGAACGGAAAAGAAACACCGACTTGTACCGAGATATGAATCAAGCAGAAAGTGAAAGACGCTTGATTGGCCGGTATAGACCGGTTTGACCGCCACTCCGAGCAAAATATATCCAGTATGAGCAATTGCGGAATAGGCGAGGAGACGCCGTACACTCACCTGGGCCAGCGCGGCGAGATTCCCAACTATCATTGAAGCTGCCGCTATTACAAGCAACACAACTGCAAGCGGTTGCCATGCGTGATAAAAGCCCTTAAGGAGCTGCTCTATAACATCACGCTGACCAGAAATCGGACCGCCCGGCATCAGCCAGAAAGCAGAGAAGGTCAGAAGCAACCCAAAGCTGGCGACCTTGGAAACAGATGCGATAAATGCCGCAGCGGAGGCGGGTGCACCTTCATAGGCATCCGGAGCCCAGAAATAAAAAGGAACTGCAGCAATCTTGAAACTTAGGCCAGCCACAATGCAAATCCATGCAACATACAAGAGTGGGCTCGATCCCGCAAATGCAATTTGGTCTCCTATCCAATATAAATTTGTACTTCCACTTAACCCGTAGATATAACTGAATCCAAAAAGGAGAAAAGCCGCAGACATCCCACCGAATAAGTAGTATTTGAGCGCAGCTTCGGCACTCTTGCCCGAACTTTTGTCGAATGCGGTAAGGATGTACAGGCCAAGACTCATCAATTCCAAACCAATAAAGATGACGAGCAAATCCTGCGCAGCAACAACCAGTAAACCACCTGACGCCGCCATCAATACGACGGATACGTATTCTCCAACATGCCGCGTGAACTGCGAGTCTATCAGGAGTAATAAAGTCAAAACAGTCAGCAAAAGAATTGATATTTGAAGGAATGCTACGCTCCCCCCAGTGCCGATAATATTGAGGTCATCAGCGTCTAGTAGCCCAACACGTTCGAGCGGAACCGTTACGAGAGCTAATCCACATCCAACAACCCCTAATAGCGCTGCCACGGCCACGCGCACTTTGAGGGCTGCCTTGCGCAGGAAGCCGAGGTCTACGATCAACACGACGAGCGCCGCGAGTTCCAGCATTGTTTCCGGCAGAGTCACGCGGAAGAGGTCCGAATAGTTCATTGCACACCTCCCGCGAGCAGAGCCTTGACCGCAGGCTCGATGGTGTCGAGCAGAATACGAGGCCACACCCCGACCAATAAACTCGCCCCCAACAGCAAACTCACTCCGGTCACTTCCGGCCAGGTGATGGCTGCGAAGGGGTGCTCCCGTTCCTCTTCGAGAATGTGCGCGCTGGGCAGGGCATCGCTGAAGAAGGCCTTCTGCAAGGCTCGCCAGGTGTAGGCAACCCCAACGGCAACTCCCACACCCGCCGCCGCAACCCACCAGGGATTCACCTTCCACGCGCCGGCGAGTACCTGCAACTCGGCTACAAAGCCGGAGAAGCCGGGCATTCCCATTGAGGCCATTCCGGCAATGACAAAGGCCCAGGCGGCAAAGGGCAGCCGCTGCGACAGGTGCATCGTCTCCAACTCCGCCAACTGACGCGTGTGCGTGCGTTCGTAGACGATGCGGCCGACGATGGCGAAGAGCAGGCCGGCGATGATGCCATGCGAGAACATCTGCATCACCGCGCCGCTGACGCCAATCTGATTGAGTGTCATCAGGCCGAGCAGCACAAAGCCCATGTGACTGACGCTGGAGTAGCCGATGACGAATTTGAAGTCGCTCTGCGCGAGAGCAACCAACGCACCGTAGACGATGCCGATGACCGCCAGCACGGCAAAAACATCGCGCCACGATCCAATGCCGATGAAAGAGAATCCCCAGGGGTCGAGGCCGCGGGGAAAGAGCGCAATGCCGACACGCAGGCAGCCGTATGCACCCAACTTCATCACTACGCCAGCCAGCAGCATCGAAGCAGCCGTCGGCGCGGCGACATGGCCCGTGGGCGCCCATGTATGAAAGGGCCACATACCGGCGAGAATCGCAAAGCCAGTGAAGACGAGCGGAAAACAACCCATCTGAAAGCTCACCGGAAGATTGGCGTGAGCCAGCGCGTCGAGAGTGGTGGAATGGCTGCCCGCCGTGGCGTAGGCCGCGAGCAGGCCGATCAGCACCATCGCAGAGCCAGCGAAGGAGTAGAGCGCCAGCTTCATCGCCGCGTACTCGCGCCGCGTCGATCCCCAGATGGCGATCAAAAAATACTTGGGAACGATGGCAATTTCATAGAAGACAAATAACAAAAATAGATCGAAGCTGAGAAAGACTCCGTAGACTCCGCCGATCAGCGCGAGATAAAAGGCGAAGAATTCGTTGGTCCTCAGCTCAATGTTCCAACTGAACAAAACTCCAGCCACGGCGGCGAGACCTGTGAGCAGAACCAGCACGCGGCTGATGCCGTCGGCGGCGAGCAGAAAGTGAATCCCCATCGCCGGCACCCAGGGCAGATCGACAAAGGTTACTCTTCCCTGTCCCATGCCCGCCACAAAGCCCAGTACGGCCAATACCAACCCGGCGACGGCCACAGCCAGCGCCAGCCAGCGCGACAGCGCTGGCCTGCCTTTGGGCATGAGAGCCAGCGCGAGCGCTCCGGCAAACGAGAGATAGATCGTCCAAGCCAGCATTAAAATCTCCAGTGAGCCAAGAGGTTCAGGACCGTGGGATTCACGCTGGCCACAATCCATTGGGGCATAAGTCCCACCAGCAGCATAAGGGCAATGACCGGAGCCAGCGCCATCCGTTCGTTGTGGTGCAGATCGGGAAAGTTGACACAGTGCGCGGGAAGCGGACCGGAAAAGACCTTCTGGATCACCTGAAGAATGACAGCCGCTGTCACGAGAAGGCCCAGGACCGAAACTGTCGCCGCAACCCAGGCCAGCGGAAAGACGCCGCGGAAGATGAGGAACTCTCCGGGAAAACCGTTCAACCCCGGCAGCCCCAGTGAACTGAAGAGCGCGATTCCCATCAGCCCGGCCAGCACCGGAGCGGGTTTGCGCAGCCCGCCGAATTGATCAATGCCGCGATGGCCGCCGGTGCGCTGTTGCATCATGGCGACGAACCAGAAGAGCGCCGCCGCCGTAATGCCATGGTTGAAAATCTGCAAGATCACACCGTTGAGCGCGAAGGCCTGACTGGCCTGCGCGGCTTTATCCGCCGCTGGAACCGCCAGCGCAAAGATCGCCAGCAGGCAATAGCCCAGGTGATTGATCGACGAGTAGGCAAAGATGCGTTTCAGATCCTTCTGCGCCGCGGCGGCCCAGGCGCCCATCACCACTGTCGTCACAGCCAGCACCAGCAGCGGCGTCCGCATCTGAGAGATTTGATGGCCGAAGAGCGGCAGCGCGATGCGAAGCAGGCCATAGACGCCCATCTTCGACATGGCGCCAGTCAAGAGCATGGTCACCGGTGAAGGCGCCTCGGCATAGGCCTCCGGCAACCAGGTATGAAAGGGAATCATCGGCACCTTGACGGCAAAGCCAGCCAGAACTCCGATCGCCAGCCATAGCATGACCGGCTTCGTCACCAACTGTTCCAATTCTCCGCTCGATGCCAGTTGCGTCAGATAGCCGAAGTCCATGCTCTTTGCATAGCCGAAGAGCGGACTTTTGGTGGCAAAAAACAGGCCCAGAAAACCGATCAGCAGCGCCACCGAACCGGCCATCGTGTAAACGAAAAACTGAGTGGCCGCCGGCCCTCGCCGCGCGCCGCCCCAGAGCTTGATGAGGAAGAAGGCGGGAATCAGACTCAGCTCCCAGAACAAGAACCAGTGAAAGAAATTCAGAGCGGTAAACGAACCGAAGAGGCCGGCCTCCAATACGAGAACCAGCGCAAAGTACAGCCCCGGCTGATGATGCACGCGATGCGCGGCGTCCACGGACATCAGCGTGACAATCGCCGACAGAACCAGCATCAGCGCGCCCAACCCATCGACGCCGAGGTGATACTCGATGCCCAGCGAGGGCGCCCACGCGTGCCGCTCAACAAGTTCAAAGCCTCCGCTTGCGTGCAACTGCGTCCAGATCACCAGCGCCAGCGTCAGACTGGCCAGCGTAGCGATCAAAGCCACAGCGCGCGCCTGCCTGCCGGAGAAAAGCGCAATCGCCGCGCCCAGCAAGGGCACTGCGGTCAGCAGTGTCAACAGTGGGAATGCGCTCATGCCATGCTGCTCCAGATCAGAAATGCGGCCAGCAAAACCACTGCCAACGCGAGAATTCTCAGGTAGCTTTGAACGCGACCCGACTGCACGCGGGAGAGCAGCCCGCCACCGACGGCCAGCTCATCGCAGCCTTTATCAAAGCCGCCGTCCACCACATTGGTATCGAGAAAGCGATTCAGCCGCGCCCACAGCGCAAAGGCAAACACCACTCCAGCTACTGCTCCGCCCCAGATGCGCCGGTCGAGCCAATCGGCCACGCGCGCCCACCATCGATAGAATGCGATCACTGTCACTCCGTACAACTCATCGACATAAAGCCGGTCGCGCAACCAGCCCCAGGGCAGAGGCGCAATCTGCTCCAGCGCATCCGGCTGCGAAGGCTTGGGAGTGCGGTCTGCATAGAGCCTCCAGCCCAAGAAAAGCCCTAGAGCTACCACGACCGTCGAGATTCCCATCAGCGCAGGCAGCCCAGGCTCCAAGAAGCCATGCGGATTGAAGGCCGCTGCGTGTCCGTCGAGAAAGGCCCGGAACCAGGGCCATGCAGGCGTTCCAATCGCTCCCAATGCAATGGCGAAGAAGGCCAGAAAGCTCAGCGGCGCAATCATGACCGTCGAGCTTTCATGCGCGGCCTTGCCGCCGCGCCAGTGTCCGCCAAAGACATAAATCACCTGCCGCATCATATAAAACGCGGTCAACAGCGCGCCGAAGACTAACAGATAGAAAGGCGTCTTGGCCACGCTCCAATGCTCAGCCGCCTCCAGAATCCCATCTTTCGACCAGAAGCCGGAAAAGAGCAGCGGAAAACCGCACAGCGCCAGCATTCCTATCGCATAGGTCAGAAAGGTCAGAGGCATATCGGACTTCAATCCGCCCATCTTGCGAATATCCTGCTCCCCGTGGCAGCCGTGAATCACCGAGCCTGCGCCCAAGAACAAAAGCGCCTTGAAGAAAGCGTGCGTGATGAGATGAAAGATACCAACAGCCACGCCGCCCATTCCGAGGCCAGCCATCATGTAACCAAGTTGCGAGATCGTCGAGTAAGCCAGAATCCGCTTGATGTCGTTTTGAGCCACAGCGATCAACGCGGCAAAGACAGCCGTAAACGCGCCCACCCAGGTAACTACAGTCAGTGCAGTTGTCGTTCCGCCGGCCAGCGCGCCCGCAGCCATCAGCGGATAAACGCGCGCGATCAGATAGACGCCCGCGGCCACCATCGTCGCCGCGTGAATCAGCGCCGAAACTGGCGTCGGGCCTTCCATCGCATCCGGCAGCCAAACGTGCAGCGGAAACTGCCCACTCTTGCCCGCCGCTCCGGCAAAGATCAAGAGAGCAATCGCGCCGGCCGCCGTCAGTCCCCAAGCGGCTGGTTGCGCAAGCAACCCGGCCAGCGCGCCTGCTTCCATCGAACCCGCGCCATAGTTATAAAAGAGCAGCGTTCCTGTTTGACTGAAGAGCCAGACAATTCCCAGCAGAAAGAAAACATCGCCGATGCGTGTAGTAAGAAATGCTTTCTTCGCAGCCGCCGCTGCAGAAGGTTTCTGATACCAAAATCCAATCAACAAGTAAGAAGTAAGTCCTACGATCTCCCAGCACATGAAGAGCAGCAGAATCGAATTGGAAATCACCACGCCGAGCATTGCTCCAGCAAAGAGCGATAGGAAGCAAAAAAAGCGTGTGTAATTTTCGTCGTCCTTCATGTAGCCGGTGGAGTAGATAAAGATCAACAGGCCGACAAAAGTGACCATCACCAGCATCACTGCCGAAAGCGGATCGAGCACCCAGCCGAGATCTACATTCGTCGTGCCGATTTGAATCCAGGTAATGTTGACCACTTCGCGTGCAGCGATCCCTTGCATCCATTCGCCAACAATATGCACAAATGAAATCAGAGACAGCATGAATGAAATGCACATTGCCCCGATGGCCAGAGTGGCCGACAATTTGCGCTTTGGCTGCTTCAGCAGCGAGGCCACGCCCGCAGCCACAATCGGCAAGGCGGGAATCAGCCAGACAATCACCGCAATGGGAGAAGCCATCAACTGCGGAGTGAATGAAATTGTCTCGTGCATCAACCTCTCACCCCTTCATCCTGTTCATAGCATCCAGGTCCGTCGTCTTGGCGTGGCGATGAATCTGAATCACGAGGCCCAAGCCCACAGCCGCCTCGGCTGCCGCCACGGCAATTGAAAAGATCGCAAAGATCATCCCGGTCATCCGCTCCGGATGCGGCCCGTAGCGCCAGAAGGCAATCAGATTCAAGTTAGCCGCATTCAGCATCAGCTCAATGCCGATCAGCACCAGAATCGCGTTGCGCCGCGTCAGTGCTCCGGCCAGTCCAATCGAGAAGAGCAGCGCGGCCACCAGAAGATAACTTGCCAGCGGAGTCAACTTTTTCCCTCTTTCTCATGCATCGCCACAATCACGGCCCCAATCGTCGCCGCCGTCAAGAGCACCGCGACAATCTCCAGCGCCAGCACGTAACGGCCCACCAGGGCATTGCCGATCTCTAAAACCGTTACGGTTGGCACAGCTGTCTCATGCGGCAATATGCGCGCGCTCCCCATCACCGCCCAGCCCAGCACCGCAAAGACTCCCGCTGCAATTACCAGTCCTACAAACCAGTTGTGGCTATAGACGCCATCTCTGGGCGTCTCTGAGCCTTTCGTCAACAGAATTGCAAAGACCACCAGAATCGCCACCGCGCCGATGTAGACGAGAATCTGCGCGAAGCCGGCAAACTGTGCATCCAACTGCAAAAACAGCAGGGCTAGTCCGGCGAAGGCCACGGTCAGCGCCAGCGCGCAATGCACCGTGTTCTTCAGCATCACAGCGGCCAGCGCGCCCGCCACCGTCAGCGCCACAACCAGATAAAATGCAAAGCTCATCGGCCGAACTTCCCTTCCCTGCTCACAGCGAGCGCAGAGTGCCCGACTCTCGCCGCCTCTGTGTTCATGCGGCGAAAGTGGGATAACTCGAATCCGCTCCGCAAACAATTACTCCGCATAGCGATATACCCTCGGGCCGCGATGCTTTCTGCGCATCTCACCCAAACCCAATGCCGCATAAGCTGCAATCAGAATCGCCGAGCAGAGCAGCCAGCGCAGCCATCCCTCGCCCATAAAGCGCCACAGCGCGGCAACCATGAGATTCAGCAGACACATGGGGAGGACAAACTTCCAGGCAAAGTTCATCAGTTGATCCTGGCGAAGACGCGGCAGGGTTCCGCGCACCCAGATGAAGACGAAGATCGAGAGCATCAGTTTGGAGAAGAACCATATCCACGACGGAATCCACGTCAGAAAGGAAAACGGCGCCGTCCATCCACCCAGAAACAGCGTCGTGCCCAGCCCTGAGATGGAAAACATCGCCAGATACTCACCCAGAAAAAAGAGCGCGAACTTGAATCCGGAGTACTCGGTGTGATAACCGGCCACCAGTTCCGACTCGCCTTCGGGCAGGTCAAAGGGAGAGCGGTTGGTCTCCGCAGTCGTCGCGATGGCGTACATCACAAAGCCCGCGCATCCCCAGGGCGTGAAGATGTACCAGTGTGGAAGGCCGTAGCTATACTGATTCTGCGCGGCAACGATCTTGGTCAGAGAGAGCGAACCGGTCATCATCACCACGGTCACGCTGGACAAAAGCAGCGGCACCTCGTAGCTGATCATCTGCGCGACGGCTCGCATCGCGCCCAGCAGCGAATACTTGTTGCGGCTCGACCATCCTGCCATGAAGACCGATAACTCCGTGGAAGCGCCGATCGCAAAATAAAACAGCAGCCCGGCATCCATATCGACGAGCACCATATTGCGTCCCATGGGCAGCACGGCAAAGCCCATGAAGACGGCGACGACCAGAACAACCGGAGCCAGAAAATGCACCGCCGCGTCTGCGCTCAACGGAACAATATCTTCCTTGGTCAGCGATTTGATGCCGTCGGCCAGCGGCTGAAGAATGCCGAAGGGACCGACGCGGTTGGGGCCAAGCCTGTTCTGTATGCGGCCCAGGCCCTTGCGCTCCAAAACCGTGGTCAAGGCAAAGAGCGCGGGAAAGATGCTTACGATGGCCGCGACGCCCAGTAGCGCTGATGCCGCTGGACGCAATGGCTCCGGCAAAAAACTCGCCAGCCAATGCTGAAGCAGAACGAAGATTTGGTCAAGCTCATCGATCATTCGTCATGCTCCCTGTCCGGCGGCTTTGGCGGCAGCGGCCTCAGTCGCGGCCCGTGCTTTGGCCTCGGCTTTGGCCTTCTCTTCGGAGAGGCGCGCGTCCACGCCTGCGGCTTCGCTGGGATGAATTCGATTGTAATACTCGTTCGACTTCGCCAGTTGCCGGCGGTCGTGCAAAAGCCCGCCAAAGCGATCGCTGGTACTCAGTTCGAACTCGGTATCCATCTTGATCGCCTCAAAGGGGCAGACCTCGACGCAGATCTGACAGCTCATGCAGACCGAGATGTCAATGTCGAAGCGCGCGGGATAAAACTGCGGTTTTCCCACAAAGTCCGGCTTTTTGTCCGCACTCTTGACGATATAGATGCACTTGGGCGGACATTCTTTCTCGCATATCTGGCAGGCCACGCAACGCAGACCAGCCTCCCAGTCCGCGCCATCGTAAACCAGAAAGGGAAAGACCCGCGCGGCCTCGAAGGGAGCTATCCGCTGCTCCGGATACTCGACCGTTGTCAGCCGCCCGGCGGAGAAATAGCTGCCGAAGAAATTCTTCGCCGTCTCCGCCATCCCCTTCAGTATGCCCTCACCTAACACCCGCTGTCCTCCGTCGCATAGATCACTTTACGCACCAAGCCTGGACTCCCGCGCGCACCCGCTCATGACTCGTAAAGAAACAATCTCACTGCGTTGCCGTCCAATCATCGGCTGCCGCAGCAGAAGTATTTCCACTACCGTCTTCAAACCGGACTTCGGTGAATGTCAATGTCACCTTGATCTCAGCCGCGGGAAGATTGGCTTCCGCAGCGCTTGCAAGCGATGGATCCCTCCAGTTCATCGTCACCGCTGTTGGAGTGACCTGGCTAAAGGTCCAGGTGAACTTCACCGCGCCTCCGCCAGCGCTGGCGGGCGCATCCACCGTCTCGACCAGCGTGCAGGAACTGTAGTGACTACCGTGAATGATCTCCTGATACAAGGTCGAGTAAACCTTGCTCGCCGGCAATTCGATCGTCAAAGCCGAGGTTGCGGCCTTTGCTGCCCCGCTCGAAATGCCGAAGGCTCCGGCATTGGCGCTGCGCGAGAATGGCAGGCTGAAGGAATCCAGCTTCAACTCCAGCGCCGGTCCCACGCAAGCGAAGTTGTAGTTTCCGCCCGACGTCGCGGTTGTAACGGCACCGCCTTTGACCTTGTTATTGCCTGCATTGGCGCACAGGCCGCCCATCAGAGTGACTGCCACGACAATCATTCCGGCTACTCGACGAATCCTCATTCGACCTCTCCTTTTCATTCTTGCATCTCCGCACGCGCGGTTCGCTTTCGGATATCCCAGGCCTTGCTCTTGATACCGGGGAGTGCTCAACCGTCAACATCCTAAAAAGCCAATTCAATCGAATCTCTGCCGCTTCACTCTTTCACTTCTTCACTCTTTCACTTTTTCACTGCTTCATCGATCCACTTCTCCCAGCACAATGTCCACGCTGCCGAAGATCAGCACCACATCGGCTACATCGTGGCCGAGACACATATCCTCAAGCACCGTCAGGTTAATCAGACTCGGCGGTCGCACACGATAGCGATAGGGATTTGGTCCGCCATCCGAGATCAGATAAAAACCCAATTCTCCTTTGGGCGCTTCGATGCGGCCATAGGCCTCGCCCGGCTTGGGACGGAAGCCGCGAATCTTTGCCTTGGGGTCCATCACCGGCCCGCCGGGAATCTCCTTGAGAGCCTGTTGCAAAATTCCAATTGACTCGCGCATCTCCAGCAGGCGAATCATGAAACGGTCGTAGACATCGCCATGATCGCCCAGAGGCACGCGAAATTTGAAGCGGTCATATATCCCGTAGCTGTCCACCTTGCGAATGTCGTAATCCACGCCGGAAGCACGCAGCATCGCTCCCGTCACTCCGGCATTCACCGCCACTTCCGGCTTCAGCACTCCCACGCCTTGCGTGCGCGCCACCAGAATCTCATTGGTTGCGAGCAGCGCTTCAAACTCGTCGACAAAGCCCGGCAGCCCCGCCACCACCGTGCGCGTCTTTTCCAGCCACGCCGGAGAAGCATCCACACGGCAGCCGCCGAAGCGCATATAGTTGACCATCATGCGCGCTCCGGTCAGCTCCTCGAAGAGATCGAGAATCTTCTCCCGCTCGCGGAAGGCATACATCAGCGGCGTGCCGCTGGCGCCCATCTCCTGAATCAAAAATCCAATTGACCCGGCGTGATTCTGAAACCTCGTCAGTTCGCCCAGGATCACGCGCAGATATTCGGCCCGCTCCGGAACAGCCTGCCCAACGAGCTTCTCGACGGCCAGCGCATAGGCCCAGTTGTTGGTCAGCGGACAGATGTAATCCAGCCGGTCGGTATAGGGCATCGAAGCCAGGTAGCTGATGCTCTCGGCAATCTTCTCGTGGTTGCGATGCAGATAGCCGAAGACCGGCTTCAGCCGCACCACGCGTTCGCCATCGAGAGAGACATCCATGCGGAAGACGCCGTGAGTCGAGGGGTGATGCGGACCCATCGCTACTTCCAGCAATTCGCCGTCGCCGCTCTCTGCAATCGATGCGGGACGGTTCCAGCCCTCCAGTTTTTCTGGGCTGGCCGAAATATCTATGGCCGATGAACTCATAGTCACGCCATTGCCCCGTCTTCCTGATCCCTGATCTCTGATCCCTGTTCCCTGTTTCTGTGCGCCTCGGCCCGCTTCAGCACCTCATCGTGCGCCGTCGGCTCGTACTCGAAGTCATCCGGCTCAACGTAATCGCGGCGCATGGGATG
>Ga0181528_10000198_pt1 | contig 56273 bp, 58 predicted proteins | sample PEATcosm2014_Bin_47_FD_119742 | JGI IMG/M metagenome (GOLD analysis project Ga0181528, IMG submission 119742) | Peatland microbial communities from MTU Mesocosm Facility, Houghton, MI, USA - PEATcosm2014_Bin10_10_metaG | ecosystem: Environmental > Terrestrial > Soil > Wetlands > Peat | place...
AGATCGGCTTCGAGAAATATTTCATCCGCAAGATGCGCAAGGGCGAGAGCGAGCCGTTCTACGAAACCATGGCGCTCAACGCACTCGGCATCGACAAGCTGAAGGCCGTCAAGGTCGACGCCTAGAACTATTCAGTTTAGGATCTGGGGCTGCGCCTCGGCCCTTTTACGGCTTGGCGGCGGCTGGCGCGCGGGTTGTCCGGTCAACGCGCGAGGAGAGGCGCAGCGCCACGGCCGACGACATAGACGCCGACCGTAACGACGCCGATGGCGAAGACGATTCGCAGCGCGCTTCGATGCTTGGCGAGCCGCTTACCGAGCGCGACGCCGCTGAAGCCGCCGAGCACGCCGCCGAGAATGAACACTACGGCGATCCGCATATCGACGAGACTCGAAAGCGCGTAGTTGATCCATGTCGTCGCTCCGAAGGCGGCGACCGAGACAAGCGAAGTTTCGACCGCGGCGATCATCGGCATGGCGGTCGCCGCCAGAAGCGCCGGCACGACCAGGAAACCGCCGCCGATGCCGAAGAAGCCAGAAAGGACGCCTACGCCTGCGCCGAAGCCGACGAGACGCGGCAACAGATACGCAGCGCTCTTACGTGTGAGACGCACGTCTGCCTGGTCCGGTCGCTTCGGCGTGCGCAGCATCGAGCCGCCGACAACAATCATCAGCAGGCCGAACAGCGCCAGAAGCTTTTGCCCGTCGACCCATTTCGCCACGGTCGAGCCGATGGCGGCGCCGGCGACGCCGGCTAGCGTGAACACCGAGGCGCAGGCCCATTTGACGTTGGCTGCGCGCGCGTGGGCGAAGAGGTTGGTGAGCGCGCTGACCGAAACGGCGAGCGCGCTGGCGCCACCAGCGATATGCGGCGAGGCGACGCCGCCGCCGTAGACCAGCAGCGGAACCGCCAGCACGGACCCGCCGCCGCCGATGAGGCCGAGGATGGCGCCAACGAGGCCGCCGGAGGCGAAAGTCGCCGCGTCGAACAAGCTCAAGACCATGCCGATTCCACCCGCGACTTCACGCCTCGCGCGCGCTACCTAAACGCGACGCCGGACTTCACGCCGAGCGCCTTGAAGATCATCGCCGCCGGGCAGAAGCCGGTGAAACTCGCCTGGAGCATATTGAGCCCGGCAGAGCCGGTCAGCAGCAACCACCACGGCGAGACGAGTTGCGCGAGCGCAAGGCTCGTCAGAACCACAAAGCCTGCGAAGGCCAGAACCGCACGATCCAACGTCATGACGCTTGGTTGACTTCGATGCGCCCCTGACGGCGCAGAATATGTCGTAGAGCGAACCGAGCAAGGCTCTGGCGGCCTCGCTCGACAGTGAATAGCGGATAGTCTGCGATACGCGCCTGAACTCGACGATGTTCGCCTCCCGCAGCTTCGCCAGATGCTGCGACACCGCAGACATGGCGATCCCGACCGCCTGTTGCAGCTCGGTCACCGTGCGCTCGCCGTCGAGCAGCTCGCACAGGATCAGCAGGCGCGGCCGGCTCGCCATCGCCTCGAGCAGCCGCTCCGCCTCTGCGGCCCGCGCTTGCAGCCTCTCTAATTTCATGCTTTTCAAAATATAACATTCGAATATATACTTCAATTCGAAGCGGCGATTCCCCGCCGATGCGACGCCTCGCGCTCTTCCTGCCCGTTGTCCTCGCCAGCGCCGCGACCGCAGATCCGCTGGTCGTGCACGAGACCGAAGTGGCCGACCGCAAGGCTGTAATCGCCACCGTCAAGCCGATCCACCAGCTCGTCGCGCGCGCCCGGATCGGCGGAACGATCGCGTCGCTGTCAATCAAGGAGGGAGACGACGTAAATGCCGGCGCGGTTGTCGCGCAGGTGACGGACGCGAAGCTCGCCTTACAGATGCAGGCGCTCGACGCGCGAATCGCATCTCAGCAGGCGACTCGCGATGAAGCCAAGACCGATTACGACCGCATCGACACGCTCGCCAAACGTGACGTCTCGACGCAAACGCAGGTCGATCAGGCCAAGACCAACCTCGACGTCGCCGAGCGCAATATTGCCGCGATGAAGGGCGATCGCGAGGAGGATCATTGTGCGATGAAACTCGGGCTCTCGGGCGTTCTGACTCGCGCCTTCATCCAATCGCCGCTGACGCCGCTCCCGCTTATCGCGGCGCTGATCGCGAGCGCCATCGCCGCCGTCTCGCTGCCGCGCGAGGAGGAGCCGCAGATAAGCGTGCCGCTAGTTGACATCATGGTCGCCGCCGATAGCTACAAGGCGAGCGAGGCAGTCGAACTGGTCACCCGTCCGCTGGAAGACATCGTCAAGGGCATTGACGGCGTCGAGCACGTCTATTCGCAGACCGAGGACGACAAGGGTCGTCGTCACCACGCGATTCAAGGTCGGCAGCGCCGAAGACACCGCGGTGTTGCGCGTGCACGAGAAGATCCGGGCCGCGTTCGACCGCATCCCCGAAGGCATTCCGGACCCGTGGATCGTCGGGCGCGGCATCAACGACGTGCCGATCCTGGTGCTGACGATATCAGCCAAGCCGGAGAGGGCGAGCGACTGGAACGACAACGGCCTTTATCAGGTCGCGGAAGAGTTGCAGCACGAACTGACCAAGGTTGAAGGCGTCGGCCAGGCCTTCATCGACGCCGGCTCGCCGTCGGAGATCCGCGTCGAGCCCGATCCGGAGAAGCTGACGCTCCACGACGTGACGTTGGAACAACTCATCTGCAAGGTTCAGAGCGCCAACCGCGCGTTTCTCGCCGGGGCCTTCCGCGAGAATGGCAAAGCCGTCCCAGTCGTGGTTGGGCAAACCTTGCAGGGCGGTCCCGACATCGGTTTCCTGCTGATCACCACGCCCGACGGCCGGCCCGTCTATGTCAAGGACGTCGCCAAGACCGTGGTCGGCTACGCCGAGCAGAATCATCGCGCCTGGACGATGACGCGCGACTCCTCAGGCAAGCTCGACCGCCGCCCCACGGTGAGCCTCGCCATCGCCAAGCGCAAGGGCGAGAACGCCGTCAACGTCGCCGCCAACGCGCTGAAGCGGCTGGAGCTTGTCATGGGCTCCCTCGCGCCCGCCAGCCTCGACGTCGAGGTGACGCGCGACTACGGCGCGACCGCCAACGAGAAGGCGAACGAGCTGCTGTTTCATCTCGCGCTCGCCACCGGCTCGATCGTGCTGCTGATCGTCGTCACCATCGGCTGGCTCTGCGGACTTTCGCGCGAGCAATCTGGTTGGCGCCAACGGCATGGCGTGGTCGATCGACATGTCTGCACAAGCCGTCTATCTGGCCGTCATCAGCGTCAGCGTGCCTGAGCGGCGCTTGGTTGGCGTAACAGTTCCTCGATGTTCGCCCCGATGAGTCGGTAGCCGACATTGCCGAACAGATTGTGTCGACCCTCGTTAGTCGGCTCGATCCGTGCAAGCTCCAGCAATGAAGCCTGCTCGATTCTCCGGGCCGTCAGCACGACAAATTCCGGCATGGACTGGGCGCGCGTCGTGATGCGCCGGGAGGCTGGTCGGGCGCCCGCGGTGAAACCAGGCCCTCTCCAATTAACGGACAAATCTGGTGACGATGTCGAGGTTTCGGCTTCCTTCGCCCGCGGCAAAACTTCAGCTCTGCCCCTTCCAGGGCACAAGGACGCGCTCCAGCGTGCGCATCGCAATCGAGAACGCGAAGGCGCAGGCCGCAATAATCCCGATGCCGACGAACACGACGTCGGTGGCCAGGAACTGCGAAGCGGACATGATGAGATAGCCGATGCCGCGCGTCGCCGCGATCAACTCCGCCGCCACCAGTGTACCCCAGCCGACGCCGAGGGAGATCCGCGCGCCGGTGAGGATCTCCGGCAGCGCGGAGGGCAGGATCACCTCGCGCATCAACTGCCAGCGCGTCGCCCCGAGCGACAGCGCGGCGTTGACGCGCTCTTGGCGGACCGAACGCACGCCGGCTTGCGCCGAAAGCGCGATCGGCGCGAACATCGCCAGCGCCAGCAGGGTGATCTTCGACGCCTCGCCGATGCCGAGCCAGATGATCATCAGCGGCAGATAGGCAAGCGGCGGCAGCGGCCAATAAAACTCGATAGGCGCGTCGAACACGCCCTTGGCCCAGCGGCTAAGCCCCATCAGCAGGCCGATCGGAACGCCTAAACCCACGGCGATAGCGAAGGCGAGGAAAATGCGCGCGAGGCTCGCGCTCACATGCTCCCACAGCGTCGCGTTGGCGTAGCCGTCGTTGAACACCGAGACGGCCGCCGCATAGACTTCCGCAGGCGGTGGCAGGAACAAATGCGGGGCCAGATGCGCCGATGACGCCGCCTGCCAGCCGCCAAGGATCGCGGCCCCCGTCGCGAGGCTGATGGCGACGGTCGGGCGCCGGCCGACGCCAAATTCGCGCATGCGCACGAGCTTCGGTTTCGCCGCGATCGCGGTTTGGGGAGCGTCAACGGCTATGTCGGTCACGCGGGGCTCCTCTGTGGCTCAAATCGATGCACCACGGCGCGCACTTCCTCGCGCAGCTCGGCGAAGGCGGCGGCGGTCTTGATCGCGCGCGCGTCATGGCTTTGCGCGAACTCGCGCACGAACGGCGGATCGTAACGGGCGACGATCCGGCCGGGGCGCGGCGACATGACGATCAACTGCGTGCCGAGAAACAGCGCCTCTTCGATGGAATGCGTGATGAAGAAAATCTGCTTGCCCGTGCGCGCCCAGACGTCGACCAGCAGTTCCTGCATCTGTTCGCGCGTCATGCTGTCGAGCGCGCCGAACGGCTCATCCATCAGCAATATCGCGGGATCGGGGGCCAAAGCCCGGGCGATGCCGACGCGCTGGCGCATGCCGCCGGAGAGTTCGTAAGGGGTGGAATCCGCGAAATCGGCGAGGCCGACGAGGCGGAGCAACTCCAGCGCCCGCTCGCGCCGCTCGGTGCGGCCGACGCCGCGAAATTTCAGGCCGAGCGCGACGTTCTCGACCACCGACTTCCACGGCAGCAGCGCGTCCTTCTGGAACACGACGCCACGCTCCGCGCCAGGACCTTCGACGGCGTGGCCGTTCAGCGTGATCGCGCCGGAGGAGAGCGGCAGAAAACCGGCCATGGCGTTGAGCAGCGTGGATTTGCCGCAGCCTGACGTCCCCAGCGCGACGACGAAACCGCCGTCGGCGATGTCGAGCGAAACCCTGTCGAGCGCATGGACTGGCGAGCCGTCGCGGGCGGCGTACCAGACGGAGGCGTTGTCTACACGCAGCATGGGTGAACCTTCGAACAAAAGTCGCGCCGCCGGACGTGGCCGGCGGCGCGCCCTCAAGCTGTGGGAGGCTAAGGGAAAACTCAGACGCCGTTCTTCTTCAGCGTGGCGAGCGCGTCGGGCGTGACGAAGGCGGAATAGGAGGGCAGCACCTGCGAGATTTTCTTCTGCGCCTTCAGGAAGGCGGAGGTGTCGGCGAGAATTTTCGCCAGGCCGGACGTCGCGCCGCCGCCGAGCCACGCGTCGGAGAGTTGCGCGTCGACCGACAGAAAGTTGACGTTCTTCAGCGCCGCCGCCTGATCTGCGGGCTTGCCGCCGAGCAAAGCGGCGAGCGTCTTGGCGTTGTCGCTGTCAGGACCCCAGGCCGACTTGTCGTTGACGAACGAGGTCTGATATTTGGCGACCACGCCCGAGAAGCTCGTCAGGAAGTCCGGGTTGTCGTGCGCGAACTTGGCGGTGGCGACCCAGGCCGAGAAGGTCGGTGCGCCGCGTTCGGCGACCTCCTTGGAGGTGATCAACACCTTGCCGGTCTTCTTCAACTCGGTCAGCGCGGGGTCCCAGACGAAACCGCCGTCGAGGTCGCCGCGGTTGTAGCCGGCGACGATGTCGGGTTGCGGGATCGCGAAGACTTGCACGTCCTTTTCGGTCAGGCCGAGGCTCTTGATGAGGGCGAGCAACTGGTAATGGTCGGTTGACGCCGGCGCCGCCGCCAGCTTCTTGCCCTTGAGATCGGCGAGCGAGTTGACGCCCGACCCGTTGCGCACCACCAGCGCCTCGTCGACGCCGGAGATGTTGGCGAGATAGAACGCCTTGACGTCGAGGCCGCGCGAGACGGAAGCGGCGAAGGGGCTCGATCCGACATAGCCGATCTGCACGTCGCCGGAGGCGATGGCGGCGAAGATTTCCGCGCCCGAGTTGAAGCGGCGGAAGTCGATTTTGTAGCCGGTGGCCTTGGCGAACTCGCCGTTGGCGATGGCGACGGAGGAGGGCTGCGCGTCGGTCTGGTAGCCGACGACGACGGATTTGGTCTCGGCTTGCGCCCCAAAGGCGGCCAGCGCCAGCGTGGCCCCGAGGGCGGCGAGGAAAACTCTGCGCAGGTTCACGGTTCTATCCCCTGGAAAGCCCGATATGGGCCTGGAACGAGCGGCGCCGACAGGCGCGTCGCGTCAGCGGGACTCAACCACGGGGGGCGTGTTATGTCAAGTTTGTTTATAAAAATGATAGAGTGAAATGATCAGATATAGGCCTTGTTCGACGCCCTCTTCGGACTGGCGAGGGCGCGCATCTGCGCCAGCGTTTGCTTGTCGAGCACGCCGGAAAGCGCCTCGCGCGCCTGCATCATCATCAGCCGCACGGCGCAGAGCTTTTCGTTGCCGCAATCGTCGCAGGGACGGTAGGCGGTGACGCTGGCGCAGGCCAGCGGCGCCAGCGGGCCGTCGAGGATGCGGATGATGTGGCCGACCTTGATTGTCTTGGCGGGTTTCGCCAGCGCATAGCCGCCGAGCTTGCCTTTCTTGGAGAAGGCGAGGCCGCCGTTGCGCAATTCCGACAGGATCTGGTCGAGGAATTTTTTCGGGATCGAGCAGGCTTCGGCGATCTCGGCGCATTGCGCGACTTCGCCGGCGTCGAGGCCGGCGAGGTAGATCATGGCCTTCAGTCCGTATTTCCCTTTGGCGGTCAGCATGCATTCTCACCGGGCGCGTTTTCCCGGCGCATAAGGCAAACCACCGAAAAAGGATACCCCCCGGCCTCAAGGCGCTGGAAGCAGCCGGTTGACGAGTCCCAGCGCGATGAGGAGGACCACGCCGAGCCCGAGGCTCCAGCCGATCAGCTTCTTCTCGATCGGCAGCAGCGGCTCCGGCGCCGCTTTCAGCTCGTCGCGCAAATCTTTTTCCGACACGGGTTCCGCCTCCTCAGGACGCCAGCGGCGGTTTCACGCCGGCGAAGAACAACCAGGAAATCATCAGCCCGACCCAGATGACGAAGCCGAACAGCGCGACCAGATAGACCGCCGCAAGCTTGGCCAGACCTTCCCGCCACAAGGCGAGGAAGTTCGAAAGCACGCCGATCGAGAAGAAGGTGAGCAGGAAGAAGATGACGCGGAAGCCGTTGGCTTCGCCGACCGCGCTGGTCAATTTCGCCAGCCCCGGCGGCGCCTGGGTGAGCGCAAGCGCCAGGCCGATGGCGAAGGTCGCGACAAAGCCGAGGATGAACTTCGGCAACCGCGCCCAAATTTCCCCGACGCGCGCCCGCTCGGCGGGAGCCGGGTTGATATAGTTCGTCCATATATAGGCGAGGATGAAGGCCCAGACGCCGATGAACACGTCGATGAAAACCTTGACGGTGGCGGTCACGCCCAGGATCCAGCCGGCCTGATATTTGACGCCCTCGGCGGCGTTCTGCGCCAGAATCAGCGATTCCGCGATGCCGCCGGCGGCCACCGCCGCGCCGTCGGTCTTGACCGCAAGCCCCAGCCACGCCGCCGCGACCAGCGGCTCGTGTGACAGATAGGTCTGCGCGATCCAGGGCAACACCAGCACTTCGACGACGGCGAAGACGACGACCAGCGAAGAGACGAGAACGGGAACCTGCGGTCTCGCGCGAATCGCGCCGCCGGTGGCGATGGCCGCGGCGACGCCGCAGATCGAGATGCCCGAGGCGAGCGGCGCCGCCCACTCGCGGCTGAAGCCGAACCATCGGCGGGCGACATAATAGACCACCGCCCAGTAGATCAGATAGGCCTCGACGATGGCGGCGAGCCCGCGCAGCAGCAGCGAGGAGGCGAGCGTCAGTTTGCCCGCCGCCGTCACGGCGACGAAAGCGCCTAAAATCACGATGGCGATCTTGATGTAAAGCTCAGGCCGGATCGCCTCGTTCAGCCATCCGGCGAAGCGCGGAAAGAAGTTTGCGATGACGAGGCCGACGACGAGCGCGACGATGTAGCCGCCTTCGTTGGTGAGCTTGAGCGACCAGCCGATGCCGAACTTCGCCTGATCCGCGGGCGTGACGGCGGCGAAATGCGCCCACGAACCCAGGAACCAACTGGCGTAGGCGATGACGAAGACAGCGCTGAACGCTGCGGCGAAACGTCCCGCCGCGCGTCCGAGCGCCGCCGCGCCGGCGGTCAGCGCCAGAAGCAGGATCACGAAGGTCGCGTCGAGCGAGCCCGCCCCTCCGAGCGCTCCATAGGCTTTCGACAGCGGCGCCAGCGCCTTGGCGGGATCGGTCCACACCGCCGTGGTTATCACCCAGCCGAGCCAGTCCCGCCCGGCGAAGGCGGCGAGAGCCAGCGCGAACACCGCCAGCCCGATGGCGACGGCCAGACCGTCCTCGGTGACAAAGCCCTCGCGGGGCGCGGCGGCGGCGACGATTTCGCTACGACTCACAAACGTCTCCCGTGGGACTTGACAGCGGACAGTCTATTCTTTCTAGTAAATTTATAGATCGAAAGTCAAATCCGCGCGACGGGTCGAGTCGACGGCGGCGCCGAAGGGGGCAACATGGTGGATGAAGTCGAACGCAGGACCTTGAGCGAAGGCGCGGCGCGCCAGCTCGCCAATGCAACCAAGACGCACGCCTATTGGGGCGGCATCACGCCGCGCTGGCTGGTCAACTTCCTCGCCTGGACGCCGGTCGAGGCCGGCATCTTCCGGCGCAACCTCGTCAAGGAGCAGGACGGCGCGCGCGCGGATGTCGAATGCAGCCCGCCGCGCGACGCCAACCCGGACCTGCCGGAGACCTTCGTCGACTACGAAGAGACCCCGCGCGAGTATTTCCTCAAGGCCGTGACGACGGTGCTTGACGTGCAGACGCGCGTCTCCGACCTCTACAGCCAGCCTTTCGATCAAGTGCAGGAGCAGCTTCGCCTGCTGATCGAGAAGGTGAAGGAACGACAAGAGAGCGAACTTATCAACAATGGCGAATATGGCCTGCTCGCCAGCGTCGCGCCGTCGCAGCGCGTCAAGACTCGCAAAGGGCCGCCGACGCCGGACGATCTCGACGAGCTGCTGTCCAAGGTGTGGAAGGAGCCAGCCTTCTTCCTCGCCCATCCGCGCACCATTGCGGCGTTCGGCCGCGAATGCACGCGCCGCGGCGTGCCGCCGCCGACGGTCACTTTGTTTGGCAATCCTTTCATCACTTGGCGCGGCGTGCCGCTCGTACCCTCCGACAAGCTTCGCATCGAAGCGGGCGCGGACGGCGTCGAGCGCAGCAAGATCCTGCTGATCCGCACCGGCGAGAAGAAACAGGGCGTCGTCGGCCTGTTTCAGCCGGGCGTGCCGGGCGAGGTGGCGCCGAGCCTGTCGGTGCGGTTCATGGGCATCAACCGCAAGGCGATCGCATCTTATCTGATCTCGCTCTATTGCTCGCTCGCCGTGCTGACCGAGGACGCGGTCGCGGTGCTGGAGGACGTGGAAGTCGGCCGCTATCAAGATTACGCGCATGGCTACGCCTGAGTTTGCCGCAGGCGCGTTCCTGCCTGACGCGGACGCCATCGCACGGCTCGCCAACGCATTCTTCAAGGGCGTGAGCGGCGGCGCGCCGTTAGCGCCGCCTGCGGCGGCGGCGTCCGCCCCCGCGCCCTGGACGCCGGCGACGCCGTCCACGTCGGTGCTGGCGCAGGCGGTTCCGGTTCAGCCGCCGTTCGGCGCGCCCGATCCGCTGGCGGCGGTCCCGGCCTCGGTTCCGCTGCGCTCGTTCGGCGGCGCCTCGGCGGGCTCGGCGGCTCCGCACGCCGCGCTCGCCTCGCGTGCAGCAGTCCCGGCCGCGCTGCAAACGCTGGTCTCGCCGCCGAGGCCGGACTCCGCGGCTGTCGCGCCGCCGAGTTGGCCCGAATCGGCCTCGCCGTTTGCGGCCGAGATCGACCTGCGCGCGGCGCTCTCGCGCCTCAGCGCGGATTGGCAGGCCCCGCGCGGGCCGTCGGTCGCTTCCGGCTCGCCGCCGCCGGCCGCGCCGGACGAGGGCTACTACGTCCTGCGCGACGAGAACGCCGCCGCTGCGGTCGCGTCCGCGCCGCCGCCCGCGCCTGCGCTCGCGCCGAGCCTCGGCGAGGCGACGTCCGGCGCGCGCCCGTACAACGCGGCTGCATTCGCCGCGGATTTCCCGATCCTGCGCGAGAGGGTGCACGGCCGCCGGCTCATCTGGTTGGACAATGGCGCTACGACGCAGAAGCCGCAGGTCGTCATCGACCGGCTCGGCTATTTCTATGCGCACGAAAACTCCAACGTGCATCGCGGCGCGCACACGCTCGCCGCGCGCGCCACCGACGCTTATGAGGAAGCGCGCGAGAAGGCGCGCCGCTTCCTCAACGCCGGGTCGTCGAAGGAGATCGTGTTCCTGCGCGGCGCGACGGAGGGAATCAACCTCGTCGCGCAGAGTTGGGGGCGGCGCAACGTGCGCGAGGGCGACGAGATCGTCGTCACCCAACTCGAGCACCACGCCAATATCGTGCCGTGGCAGCAGCTCTGCGCCGCGACCGGCGCGAGGCTGCGCGTCGCGCCGGTTGACGACCACGGCGACATCAGGCTCGACGAATACGAGAAGCTGATCAATCCGCGCACCCGCATCGTCGCGCTGACTTCCGTCTCCAACGCGCTCGGCACGGTGACGCCCGCCGCCGAGATGATCGCCATCGCGCATCGCCACGGCGCGCTGGCGTTGGTTGACGGCGCACAGTCAGTCGCGCACCTGGGCGCCGACGTGCAAGCGCTCGACGCCGACTTCTTTGTGCTTTCCGGCCATAAGATGTTCGCGCCGACGGGCATAGGCGTCGTCTACGGCAAGCAAGCGTTGCTCGACGCCATGCCGCCGTGGCAGGGCGGCGGCAACATGATCGCCGACGTGACCTTCGAGCGCACGCTCTATCAGGCGGCGCCCGAGCGGTTCGAGGCCGGCACCGGCAACATCGCCGACGCCGTGGGGCTTGGCGCGGCGATCGACTATCTCGATCGCATCGGCATGAAAAACATCGCCGCGCATGAGCATGAGCTGATCGCGGCGACTGTCGCCGGGCTTGATGAAATCCCCGGCGTCCGGCTGATCGGCGCCCCGCGCGAACGAGCGGGCGTTGTCTCGTTCCTGGTTGACGGCTGCCGCGCCGAGGATGTCGGCAAGGCGCTCGACCGCGAGGGGATAGCCGTTCGCTCCGGCCACCACTGCGCGCAGCCGATCCTGCGCCGCTTCGGCGTCGAGGCGACAGTGCGGCCTTCGTTCGCGCTCTACAACACGCATGAGGACGTGGATGCGCTGCTTGCCGCCGTGCGCCGCATCGCCGTGCAGGCGCAGGGAGGATCGCGCGGACGCAACTGAGGAGGAAACAAGGCCGACGCAGTCCTGCAAGGAGCGATCTCAGTTGTTGAACAGGCGTTGCGCGACGCGCGTCTCGCGCCGGGCGTCGAGACATTTTTCGACGAGGCGACCAACACCGCCACCCACGTCGTCTGGGACCGGGCGAGCGCGAAAGCCGCCATCATCGACAGCGTGCTCGACTACGATCCGCCCTCGGGTCGCATCGCGACATCGTCCGCCGACGCCGCGCTCGCATTCCTGCAAAGCGAAGGACTTCGGGTCGATTGGTTGATCGAAACCCACGTCCATGCCGATCATCTGACCGCGGCGCATTACCTGCAATCGCGGGTCGGCGGCCGCTCCGCGATCAGCCGTCGGGTCGGCGAAGTGCAGCGCATCTTCGCGGAAAGGTTTGGTCTCGGCGAGGCGGGCCCGAAGGCGGGCGAAGGCTTCGACCGACTGCTCGACGACGGCGACCGGCTCGACCTGGGCGGCGTTGAAATGCATGCGCTCGCGACTCCGGGCCACACGCCGGCTGACATGACCTTTGTTGTCGGCGATACGGCTTTCGTCGGCGACACGATCTTCATGCCGGATTGGGGCACGGCGCGTACAGATTTTCCTGGCGGCGACGCAACCGCGCTCTACCGTTCGGTGCGCCGCATTCTCAGCCTGCCCGACGCTACGAAGCTCAAACTCTGCCACGACTACAAGCCAAACGGTCGCGACGTCTATCGATGGGAGACGACGGTCGGCGTGCAGCGGATCGCCAATGTGCACGTCAACGAAGGCGTGACGGAAGAGGCCTTCGTGGCGTTGCGACGCGCCCGCGACGCGACGCTGCCGGTCCCCCGCCTCATTTATCCCTCCTTGCAGGTCAACATTCGCGCCGGCCGACTGCCCGACAGGGAGGCGAACGGCGCGCGCTATTTCAAGATTCCATTGAGCGGCGCACGTACCGAATGACGCGCGGTTCCATGGTGCGTAACAGAAAGGCGCGCGCCGTGGGATTCTATGACATGATGGCGCTTGATCCTTGATAGTAAATAGAGCCAGATGATAGACATCGCCGAAGAATAGACGGCAATCCTCATGTCCGGCTCATCGATGTTGACGCGACGCGCGGTGGTCGCGAGCGCGTTCACGGCGCTATTGACGCTTCCGGCCGGCGCATAGCCCGCCAAAGCGGCGGCCGGCGAGCCGATCCTGTTCGGCGTCGGCGGGCCGCTGGCCGGCTCAAATGCGCAAAATGGCGCGCAGCGGAAGAAGCGTTTCGACCTTGCGCTCGAGGAGATCAACGGCAACGGCGGCGTCATAGGTTGGCCGTTGCAATATCAGTTCGAGGACAGTCAGGCCGATCCGCGTCAGACGGTGGCTATCGCGACGCGGCAGATGTTCGACCAGTTCGGGACCGAGCGGGCGGCGACCCGCGATGGGCTCGCCATGATCAAGGACGCGCCAAGCGTCATCTTCGGCAAGGCGGCGTTCGATCTGCAGACGCGCCGCGTCGCCGGCGTCAGCGCCGTCTATCTTGTCGTAAGAGCCGGTAAGTTCGCGCCCTGAGGCGGCGCCAAGCCGACCACCAACTGATGAGCTCGTTCTTCGATTGCAGCGTCAACGGCTTGGTCATCGACAACGTTTGAACGCTGCTGGCGGTGGGGCATGCGCTGATATTTGGCGTCGCCAACGTCATCAACCCCGCGCACGGCTCCGTCTACGCCATCGACGACTATGTCGTTTGGGCGGCGATAACGTTCTTGCACACGCCGCTTGTCGTGACATTTCTCATCGTCGCCTTCGCCTGCGGCGCGCTCGGCGCTCTGATCGAGCGTGTCGGACTGCGGCCGTTACAAGGCCGGGCGCTCATCGCGCCGCTGCTCGCCTTGCCCAAATCCGCGCTCGCTTCCTGTCGAACTGGCCGATTGGCGCGATGGATTGTCTCATCGCAGCCGTCGGCCTGGCGAGCGCCGGGCTGCTGAACGGACTTCTGCGCTTCACCAAGCTTGACTACGCCGTGCGCGCGACCGGGCAGGACCGCGACGCAGCGCAGCAGATGGGAGTCAACGTCGATGCCGTGAACGGCACGGTCTTCGCCATCGCTTCGGCGCTTGGTGGCGCCGGCGGCCTGTTGGTTGGTATGGTTTACAACCATATCGACCCGGCGATGAGCTTCCAGGCGACGCTCAAGGGCGTGGCTGGGGTGGTGATCGACGGAGTCGGCAACGTGCCGGCGCCGTCGTCGGCAGTCTGCTGCTGGGCCTGACGAGTTCAGCGGCCGCCGGGCGGCTCAGGCGGAGCCGTCGACTGGCGCGTTCATTGCGCCGAGCCGCGCCTTGCGCGTCCCGGCGCCGCCGATCGCCGTAGCGGCGGTCGCGGCCTTCGCGCTGCCATACACGACGCCCTCGCACGCTGCGAATCTAGGACCGCGCATTCGCGCGCTCCGTAAGCGTCAGATTGACGCAGAGCCGTCGCCGGCGCATAGCGCGGCGGACAAATGGAGAGGCTGGCGCATCGCTCTTTGTTGATATCGAAGCGCATGGCGGCGAGGTTCTGAGAAGAGGACTGTATTTGTGTGGTTTGGCCGCCTGGCGGTCGCGACGGCGTTGAAGAGGCTGATGTCGGCTCGGTCCGTGCGCCGAAACGCGACTGCATCTATGTGCGTCGATAGAAAGGATAGACAAAAAAGAGCCAATGGTTATATTGTGACGCCGAACCGACGCATGAGCGCAGGGCATCTTCATGCCGATCCTTATTGTTCCCGGCCTCGATGGCTCCGAGCGCGAACATTGGCAGAGCCAATGGGAACGGGACCTGGCGGACGCCTATCGGGTCGTGCAAACGGACTGGCGTAGACCCGATCGGGATACTTGGCTTCTTAGGTTGATTGAAGAGATCGAGCGGCGTCCCGGCTCGGTGCTTGTCGGCCACTCGCTTGGCGCGACACTCATCGCTCATCTGGCTGCATTGCGTCCAGATCTGCCGATCGGCGCGGGGTTGCTGGTGGCCCCCGCCGATCCGGATCCGCGTCGGATTGCAGCGCCGGGTATCGAGACTTTCGCGCCCGTGCCGATGGCGCTTTTTCGGTTCCCTGCGATCGTCGTGGCGAGCCGCAATGACCGACATATGCCGCAGGCCCGCGCCGAGCATTTGGCGAGGCTCTGGGGCGCGACATTCGTGGACGCCGGCTCCATCGGCCACATCAACGTGGCGAGCGGCCACGGCCGCTGGCCGCAGGGCCGCATGCTGTTGAACAGTTTGCGCAGACCGGTCGCCGGCGCTCCGCCCACGGTCGAAGCGCCCGATGTCGTTGTCGAATTGCGGCGTCGGGATCGTCGCCGACGCTCTGAAGTGCGCCTCCTGGTCTGACGAACCTGCGATGCGTCGCAACCGCCGCGTCTGCGATTGCCTGTTCGTCGCGCCGCCGGCCAATAAGCTGCAGGCGATCATCGTAGGACAGAACGGCGTCGGATCAAACACGGAGGGGCGGCGCACAATGTTTGTCGCGCCGGCTCGGCGACGACAATGCGCGCCTGCCTTCGTCACGCGGCGGCGCCTTCGCGCCGCCCGGTCCGGCTCAGCGCGGCCGCGACTCTGGTCGCGATAAATTCAGCGTAGTCCGAAACCTGCGGCAGGCCCATCAACTCGCCGAAGGTTCCGCGCGCGAGCGGGCCGGCTATGAGCAGCGAGGGATCGGCGATCCCGTCGGCGCCGATGGCGCTGCCATCGCGCGAGGTCTGCAATCCCAATTCGGTTGGGTCGAGCGCGAGGCGGCCGGCCTGAGCCAATTCGGCAAGAAAACACTGGCTCGCAAGAATGTCGCGATGAGTTGGCCCGACGGCGACGATGAGACGGTCGAACCGGCGCGTCTCAATCGTCCGCGCGCGCGGGTCGCACAGCTCCACGACAAGACCGGATGCGTCGCTCACGACCGATCCGAGCCGCGCCCGATTCAGCGTCAACGATCCATCCTTCAGCTTGGCGTCGAGGATCGCGTCGATCTGCGGCGCGCCGCGGAAGCGATGCACGTCCCAGAACGGGCGCAGTTGGCGCACGATCCGGCGGCGCGCGTCGGGCGTCAGCGCGCGCCAGATGTCCTGACCCTGATTGCGCACAGCTTCGATAACGCCGTGCCAATCGCCGCCCACGGACTCGCAAGCGCGAATCGTGGTCCGCACGCGCCGCAGCAACGCGGTCGCCGTGCGAGCCGGCGGGCAGACAAAATCGCCTTCGGGCGGGCTTGATTGCAGCGACCGCCCACGCGCGCGCAGTCCCCGGCGCTCTGAACCGAGAAATTTCGAGGACGCCATGGCGCGCAGAATCGTCGACATCCGCAACCGCCCCACCTTCTTGCACGACTTCTACGGCGCGCGCCGCGGCACGCCGGAATTCGACACAGCCCGCTGGCTCAACGGGCGCACCGGTTCGCGCGACGTCGAGCATTTCGTCCGCTCGCAGACGGAGGTCGGATATCTCGCGGAGATCCGCGAGGCCGGGATCGGCGCGGCGGTCGTCATCGGCCGCGACACTCCGGGCGTGCAGAACGACAACGATGCGATCCACGCGTTCGTCGCGCGTCATCCGGAACTGGTGGGCGTCGGCTCCGTCGATCCCGAGCGGCTTGGTCGCAAGACGGTTGAGGAGGCCGAGCGGGCGATCTTCAAGCTCGGCCTGAAAGCGATCAACCTTGAACCGGGTTTCGGCTCGCCGCCTCGCGCGTTCGACGATCCCCTGCTTTGGCCGGTTTATGAAGCGTTGCAGGACTGGGAGACGCCCGTTTTCCTGATGACCGGCCCGACGACGCCGGACCTCGCGTTCAACGACCCCGCCGCCATCGGCCGGGTGGCGCGCCGCTTTGCGCGTCTGCAAATCGTCGTGCATCACGGCGCCTGGCCGCGCGTCGACGAGATCGTCGGCGTCGCATTTCGTTACGCCAACGTCACGCTCGCGCCCGACATGTATATCTTCCAGCCCGGCGGCCGGCTCTATGTCGAGGCGGCGAATGGCGCGCTTAGCGATCAGATCGCCTTGGGGCTTCCTTTCCGTTCCGCGCCATGCGTCAATCGATCGAGGATTACCAGCGGCTGGGATTGCGCGACGACGTGTTGGAGAAGCTGTTTCACGACAACGCGGCGCGGTTGCTGAAGCCAGTGTGAGGCGCAAGCGCGAGCGGCAGCGCGGTTTCCGATTTCGGCTCGGCCAGCTGGAAATAGGAGGCGACGCGCCGCATAGTCATAAACGTCGTCAGCCTCTGATAGTTGGAATCGTAGTGACTGACGTCGACGGCGACCACCCGGAGCGCGAAGTCGAAATCGCCCGCGAGGCGATGGAACTCAACCACCTCCGGCATGTCGCGCACCTTCTCAACGAAGGTCGCAATGGCGTCGGGCGCATGGTCTCTGGTCTGCATGAAAACCTGAACCGTGACGCCGATCCCAAGCTTTTCGCGCGCCAGCGGCGCCACGCGCTTGCGGATCACGCCTTCGGCCTCAAGCTTCTGGATGCGCTTCCAGCAAGGGGCGACGATAGACCGATGGCGCGGCCGATCTCGGCGACGGTCACGCTCGCGTCGCGTTGCAGAATGTCAAGTATCTTCCGATCCATCGCGTCCACGGCCGCTGAGGCTCCGTCGTCCAGGCGATGGATCATTAACACGTTGCGTATATAGATGCAATCGACAAGAGGCGCCGTTCGACGTCCCGGTTCGATCAACTCCAGGCGTGCAATGGCGGGTTCTTCCCGTTCAGGAAATAGTCGCCGAGAATCGCGTATTTCCAGCGTACGGGATCATGCAAGGTATGCGTGCGCGCGTTGCGCCAGTGCCGATCGAGATGATGTTCGGCCAGAGTCGAGCGCGTGCCCGCCAGTTCGAACAACTTGTTCGTCGCCTCGATGGCGACCTCGGTGGGAAGAACTTTCGCTTCGGCGGTGACGATTTGCGCGTAAGCCACATTTTCCGCCGTTGGTCCCGCGACCGCGGCGTCGATCGCCTTGCCCGCCTTCTCGGTCAGCGCCTGCGCCGCACTATCGACAGCGACCTGGATGATCTGGAATATCGCGCCGTCGGCGGTCGGTTTGTCGTAACCCTTGAAGCCGGGAACGAGATGGCTCTTCGGGACGCGGACATGATCGAGCAGGACGGTCCCGGAGAGCGTCGTGCGCTGACCGAAGGACGACCAATCGTCGATCACCGAAAGCCCCTCGGCGCCGCGATCCGCAATCGCGTACCAGGCGCGGCCCCGATCGTCCACGGCGACGATGGGCGTCAGATGAGCGAGCAGGGCGCCGGTGGCGTAGAACTTCTTGCCGGTAACAACGACGTGGTCGCCGCGATCCTCAAATTTCGTCTCGAATTCGGCGGCGCGTTTGGAGCCGAATTCGGAGAACGCGTTACCGAAACGCGCGCCCCTCAGAACCTCGCCGAACAGCAACGCCTGCTGAGCCTCGTCGGAGACGGTGCGAATGGCCGCGACGACGCCGATATGGTTCTGCGCGATCTGTCCGATCGAAGAATCGGCGGCGGAGATGATTTCGGTCACGCGCGCGATGGTCGCGTACGAGAGCTCTGGTCCATCAAATCTCCTCGGCACGTTGAGCGACCAGAGGCCGCTCTGCGAATAGAGATCGAGTTCCCGCACCGGCCATTCCCGCGTGGCGTCGCGGATCGCGGCGCGCTCGGCGAAATTGGCCGCGAGCCGCTGTGCGATGTCAATCGCCTCGAAGTCGGCGCGCACGACATGGGCGGGCTTGTCAGGTCGCGGAATCGGCGGAACCGGTTTGGCGTTCTTTACCGCTTCGTTCATCGAACCCTCCTTCGGGAGATCAGGCCGCGCAACCGCGGCCGAGATAGAAATCCTTCATGCCGTCGCGGGCGCGTAGGCTGGCGGCGTCCTCCTCGTGGGCGGAAACGCCTTCTCCAGAACCACCGCGCGATCCGCGTAGGCGAGCGCCACGGCCGAGTTCTGCTCGGCGACGAGGATGGCGAGGGCCTCTTGTTTGTTGAGCTGCTTCAGCGTGCGGAAGATGTCCTGCACGACGCGCGGCGCCAGGCCCGTCGAAGGCTCGTCGAGCGTGAGCAACCGAGGCTCGGCCATCAGCGCGCGGCCGATGGCGAGCATCTGCTGCTCGCCGCCCGAGGTCAGCCCGGCAAGCGAACGGCGCCGCTCGGCGAGCTTGGGGAAGAACGCATAGACGCGCTCGACGAGGCGCCGCGTCTCAACCCGCGTCTTGTCGGCGCCGATCGCGCCGACGATCAGATTCTCCTCGACTGTGAGCGGCGCGAACACGCGCCGGCCCTCCAGCGCCGGCGCGAGACCCCCGCGCAACAGATCGCCCGGCGAAGCGGTCAGCAACTCGCGGCCGTCATAGAGCGCTCTGGTCGCCGCAGCCTGCCCGCGCGACGCTTGCAGGAGATTGGAGACGGCGCGCAACGTCGTGGTCTTACCGGCGCCGTTGGACCCGAGCAGCGCGACGATCTCGCCCGGGCGGACGTCGAGATCCACCCGCGTCAACGCGACCACCGCGCCGTTGTAAGTCACACTGAGGTTTTCGAGCACATGCATGTCCGCGACCCCTGTGGCGGCCGGCGCTGGGCCGGCCCGGCGCTTCAGTTGGAAAGGGGCGCGGTCTCGCTGGCGCGAATGGTGAGGCCCTTCTCCTTCGCGTAGGCCTCCGACGACTTCTCGACGATTGGATGCAGCAGCTTCCAATCCGGCGCGATCCAGTCGGAGACGACGTTCCATTTCTTGCCGTCCCAGCGCTGGAACGTCACATAGCCGTCGCCCTCGTGATTGTCCCAGGTGACGTTGATCGAGTGGAACAGGCCTTCGGCGTCGAGCGCTTTCACCCGCGCCGGATCGAGTTGCAGATGCTCGAAGCCCCAGCGCACTTCATCGCCGCTCAGCGTGCGATGGCCGAATTTCTCTTGTGCGATGCGCATGGCCTCCACGTTAAGGATGCCGTTGACGACGCCGAGATTGTGATAGACCGAGCCGATCCGGTTCTTGTCCTGAAGATCGCCATTGCCGGCGCCGTAGACTGTCTTCACGATTTCCTGGATGATCGGATAGTTCTGGCCCGAGGCCTGGGTGGTGATCGCGGTGTAGCGGATGGCCGCTTCGCCGGCCGGCAGCACGTCCTCCTCGGAGTTCGACCAAACGTTGCCGACGATGTGATCGGCGGGGAAGCCGACCTTGGCCGCCGTCTTCAGCGCCACCGGGTTCATCACGCCCCAGCCGCGCAGCACGACATAATCGGGCCTGGCGCGTCGGATCGTCAGCCACTGCGACTGCTGCTCGACGCCGGGATGCGGCGCCTCGATTTGACTCACCTCAAAGCCGTATTTCTGCGCCAGGAGTTTGTAGATCGGGATGGTCTCCTTGCCATGGGGCGAGCCGTGATAGAGCACGACGATCTTCTTGCCCTTGAGCTTGTCGAGCCCGCCGAGCTTGCTGGCGATATAGATTACGATGCCGGAGGTTTCGCTGTAGGGATTCAACAGCAGCGGGAACACGTAGGGAAACAGGCGGCCGTCGGTGGAATCGGTGCGGCCGTGGTTGATGGCGATGAGCGGAACCTTGTCCTGGGTGATGCGATCAATCATCGCGTAGGCGATGCCGACGGAGAGCGGATTCCAGGCAGCGACAGCGGGATGGTTCTTGAGGCGTTCGTAGACCTCGACGCCGCGCTCGACCTCGTACTGCGTCTCGCCTTCGGCCCAAGTCAGCTTGACGCCATTGACGCCGCCGTCGCGGATGTTGATGAGGTTGAGATAGTCGATGAAGCCGCCGAAGAAGCCGGAGCCGCCGGCCGCGTAGGGCCCCTCGCGGTAGCTTTGCAGCGGGAAGAACTGCTCGTCGGCGAGCGCGGCGGCGCTGGTCAACGCGCCGAGGGCTATGGCGCCGGCGGACGCGAATTTGCGAAGCAGAGGAGACATGGAAAACTCCGGGAGGTTTGGTTATCTAGCGCGACGCCGCGTTGAGCTTGAGCGTGCGACCGGCGAACTGCGAAGCGCGCCGGGTGAGGGCGGCGAGACCTTCGGGTTCGGCGATGAGGAAGCCGATGATCGCGGCGCCGATGACGACGCGTTGGATCATGTCGAGCGAACCGGCGTCGATCCCGCCGCCGAACGGGGCGACCGAAAGTCGCGACAACAGCAGCGGTAGGACGACGATGAGCAGGGCGCCGAGGAAGGCGCCGCGGATGGTGGCGAGACTGCCGATGATGACGATGAACAGGATCTGGAACGAACGGTCGAGGTTGAAGCCGTCGGGCTCGACGGTGCGCAGATAAGCGAAGGCCCACAGTACGCCGGCGACGCCGATGACGAACGAGGAGACAGCGAAGGCGGTCAGCTTGGCGCGCAGCACGGGGACGCCGATGATGCGCGCCGCCGTCTCGTGATCGCGCACCGCCATGAAGTCGCGCCCCGCCTTCACGCTCACAAGCCGCCAGACCAGCGCCGTCAGCACGGCCACGACAGTGAGCGAGAAATAGCAGCGGCCGAGCGGCGACGAAAAGGAGACGTTGGCGAATTGCAGCTTCGGCGCGTCGATGACGCCGGAGTTCGAATTGTTGGAGAACCACGCAAATTTATTGAGCGCCCATTGCACGAAGAACTGCGCCGCCAACGTCGAGACCGCGAGATAGAAGCCGCGCAGCCTGAGGCTCGGCAGGCCAAAACCGACGCCGACGGCGGCCGAAGCAAGGCCGGCGAGCGCAATCGTCAGCGGCAAAGGTTGGCCATGCACGCGTAGGTTCAGGTTGAAGGCGGCATAGGCCCCGATGGCGAGGAACGCGGCGGAGCCAAGCGAAACCTGGCCCGTATAGCCTGTGAGGAGATTGAGACCGACCGCGGCGAGCGACAGCGCCAGGAACGGCAGCGCGATCGCCTCGATGAGATAGTCGGAGCCGAGCAACGGGGCGAGGCCATAGGCCAGCGCGAGGCCGAAGGCGGGCAGCGCGAGGGAGCGGCTCATCGTCAGATCCTTTCGACGGCCACGCGGCGCAACAGGCCGGCGGGACGGATCAGCAGAAAGCCGAGCGCAACCACATAGGCGAACCAGATCTCGACGCCGCCGCCGAGGAACGGCCGCAAGTAGACTTCGGCGAGCTTCTCGGTCGCGCCGACAATGAGGCCGCCGACGATGGCGCCGAGGATCGAATCGAAGCCGCCGAGCACCAAAACCGGGAGCGCCTTGAGCACGACCAGAGACAGCCAAAACTGCACGCCGAGCCGCGCGCCCCAAAGAAGACCGGCGACCAGCGCCGTGAAGCCGGCGGCGATCCATGCCAGGCTGAGAATGCGCGGCAGCCTCAAACCGACTGCGGCCGCCGCGTATCCGTCAGCGGCCGCGGCGCGAAAGGCGAGACCGGCGCGTGTGAATTGAAAGAACCCGATCAGCGCGGCGACCATCAGCCCCGCGAGCCCCGCCGCCACGAGGTCGAATTTGGACACCAGCACGCCATAGACATCGAGCGGCGTGTCGCTGACGCCGATGTCGAGCGCATGAACTTGCGCGCCCCAGAGCAACTGAGCGCCGCCTTCGACGATATAGGCCAGACCCAGCGTCGCCATGAAGAGAATGATTGGCGGGCGGTTCGCCAGCAGCCGCAGCACCGTGCGCTCGATGGCCAGGCCGATCAACGTCATCGTCGCGAATACGACGACGAGCGCGGCGATGGACGGCAGGCCGCGCTCGACGAGCGAGACGTAGGTCAGCGCCGCGAACAACAACAGCGGACCCTGCGCGAAATTGAGCACGCCGGAGGTTTTGTAAATCAGCACGAAGCCGACCGCGACGAGTGCGTACATCGCGCCCGACAGAGGGCCGCCGACCAGCACCTCGACGAAGAATTGCCAATCAAAGTCGATCAGCATGGCTCAAACCTCGCCTTGTGCGTGGGTGCCGCCGAGATAGGCTTCGATCACCGCCGCATCGGCTTGAACCTCGGCCGGAGTTCCCTCGGCGATCTTGGCGCCGTAATCGAGCACGGCGACGCGATCGGAGAGGCTCATGACAAGCCCGATGTCGTGTTCGATCAGCACGATCGTCGCGCGCAGGGTCCTGCGGACGCGGCGGATGAAGTCCGACATCTCCGCCTTGTCGTCCATCGTCATGCCGGCGAGCGGTTCGTCGAGCAGCAGCACTTTCGGCTTGGCGACATAGGCGCGGGCGAGTTCGATGCGCTTTTGCACGCCGTAGGGCAGGGCGCCGACAAAGCGGTCGCGATAGGGCTCAAGATGCAGCAGCGCGATGGCTTCGTCGACGCGCTCGCGTCGAAGCCTAGCGTCCGCCGGGGCGCGGCCAACGCCGAGAATCTGCTCGAACATCGTCGCGCGCGCTGCGAAGGAGAGGCCGGAGGCGATGTTGTCGAATGTCGAGAACCCTTGAACAGACCGAGATTCTGGAACGTGCGGGCGAGGCCGAGCGAAGCGAGCCCCGGCGTCGGCGTGCGGCTGAAGCTGCGGCCGGCGATCTCCACTGCACTGGCGTCAGGCTTGTAGACTCCGCAGATGACGTTGATGAGCGATGTCTTGCCGGCGCCGTTGGGACCGATTACGGCGGTGATGAGACCTTCGCCAAACGCGAGATCGACGTCGCGCAGCGCGGCGACGCCGCCGAATCTGAGGCTCACGCCGCGCAGTACAAGCGGGGCCGAGGTCTCTGCGTAGGTCGCCGCTTCGCAGCGCAGACCAGGCGAAGCGTCCGCGCCGGCCGTCCCCGCGAAGGGAACGGCCGCATCCGTCCAGGTCATGATGTCGGCCTTGTTGTGAGAAGCTTATTCCGCCGCTGCGCGGGTTTCACTGCGCCGCGCCTCCAACTCGCGAACGAGCGGGATGACCTGTTGGCCGAAGTATTCGACCTCTTCCTGGAAGTGCAGGAATCCGAGCAGGATCAAATCGGCGCCGGCGTCCTTCAGACTCAGAATGCGCTCGGCGATCTGCTGCGGCGTGCCGATCAGGTTGGAGCGGAAGCCGTCGTTGTATTGCACGAGATCGCTGAAGCTGGATTTGGCCCAGTTGCCTTCGCGCTCAGGCGAAGCCTGGCCGGCGTTTTTCACTTCATGGCCGAATGCGTTGACCGCGTCGGGAATCGCCTTGTCGATGATCTCCTGCACGACGTTGCGCGCCTCTTCTTCGGTTTTGCGCGCAACCGCGAAGGCGTTGACGCCGACCTTCACCTTACGGCCGGTTTCGCTCGCCTTGGTCCTGATATCGTTCACCTGCTTGGCGATCTCGTCTGGCGTGTTGCCGTTGGTGAAATACCAATCGGAGACGCGGGCGGCCATGTCGCGTGCGGCGCGCGAGGAGCCGCCTTGGAAAATCTCCGGCAACGACTCGATCGGCTTGGGCTTGAGCGAGAAATCGCGGAAACGATAGAAATCCCCGGCGAACGTGAACTTGTCTTCGCTCCAGATGCCGCGCAGGGCGCGAATGAATTCCTCCGAGCGGCGATAGCGCTCGTCATGGTCGAGCCAGGGCTCGCCGACGGCGTGAAACTCGGCGCGGAAGCAGCCGGAGACAATGTTGACCGCGACGCGGCCGTTGCTCAGATGGTTGATGGTGGTGATCTGTTTGGCCAGCACCGAAGGCGTCCACGGCCCTGGCAGCACCGCGGCGATGACCTTCAGCGTCTGGGTCGCGTTCAGAAGCGCATGACTGAACGAAACCGACTCGTGCTGGTTCTCCGCGCCGTAGCCGGCGGATTTGGCTCAGCGCGTAATCGAACCCGGCCGTTTCCGCGATCTGCGCGAGCTTGATATTATAGTCGATCGTCCAGTTGGTGCGCTGCTCGATCGAGGAAATGACGAGTCCGCCAGAAACGTTGGGGATTCAGTAGGCGAATTTTATCGGATCGCGAATGAGTGTATACGACATGGCTGCTCTCTTCGGGGTTTGTGCCTATTCGGCGACGAAGCGCGGGAGGGCGCGCGCAGCGGAATATCGGGCGCGCCAATAGATGAGCGCGCCGAAGGACGGATCGATTTCGATATGGGTGGGTTCGCCGATGACGAGCGCGTGACTGTGCCGCTCGATGATTTCCTCGACGCGACATTCGATCGCGGCGAGCGCGCCGTCGAGCAGGCTTAAGGCCTCGTAGCGAGGTTCGCCAGGCGGCGTCGTCATAGCGCGCTTCACCCGTTGCGCCGCCGCGTCCAGAGAAGCGATCAGCCAGAGCCTGTTGGTCGCTGCGCAAGACATTGAGGCCGAAATCGCCATGGTCACGGATCGGTTCGTAGGACGAGGAGCCGCGTCCGATACTGATCACGACGCGTTCAGGATCGGCGCAGAGGGAAAAGACAGCCGTGCCGGTGTAACCGGTGCGGGCGGGCTGCCGGCCCGCGGTGATGACGCAAACTCCGCCCGGCAATTGGCGCATGGCGTCTGTGAGCTTGGCTCTGTTGTGGCGTTCCATCGCGCTCATGCAGATTAGTGTCCATAAAAGAAATCAACGAAATAGAATGTTAGTTGAAAACGTCGGGCGAGCAAGCGCAGAAGGCGACGAAACGGAGAAGAAGCGAAAATAAGGACAAAGTTCTGTTGGCGGAGAAGTCAAGAGAAGAATTATCTCTGACGGACCCGCGCCACGAAACAATCGCGCCGTGCTGAAGCGGCGCGGCGCCCGGAACCGGATCGTTCACAAGGCCGTCGACGATGATGAGGTCAAGCGTGGGAACTCGCGCGCGATCCTGTTTCGCCGCGGCGATAAGCGCCAAGGGCGGAGGCGTTTCTTTGCCATGATCGCTTGCGCAGCGGGCGTGCAGAGTTCGTTGCGATAGGCCTCGGCCGCCTTGCGCGCGCCGTCGGGCTCGAGGCCGTCAATCATGGCGCGCGCCTTTGCGCCCGGTCCGCCTTGCGCGGGGCGCAGCGTCAGTGTCTCGTGGGTCTTCGAGTTCCAGTCGTTGGCGAAGGCGGCGTTGATTGCTTGGTGCAGCTTACGCCCGGGGCGTAGCGCAGGTTTGATGGCGCTCAGGGAACGATCTGCAACGGCGGACGGCCTTCGCGCGGCGCCGCCCCGATGGCGCGCGCGACTTCCTCCGCGCTCCAGCCGATGCGATCGTAGACGCCGCGCCAATAGAGCAGGGCGCCCTCGTGCGGATGAGGCGCCGCATACGTGACGCGACCGACGACGATGGCGTGCGTGTGGCGCTCGATGACCTCCTCGGCTTCGCATTCAAACAGCGCGAGCGCATCGGCGAGCACGCTGACGCCGTTCGGCGTGTCAAGCCAGGCGCCTTCGCTGAACCGCCCGGCGCCCTTGAGGCCCGTGCGGGCGGCGAATCGGTCGGCGAATTCGGCGTGCTGCGCGCCGAGCACGCTGACGCCGAAAGCGTCGCCACGCTTGAGGCTGGCATATAGCGAGGCGGAGCGGTTGACGCAGACGATCAGCGTCGGCGGCTCCGCCGAGAGCGAAGACACCGACGTCGCCGTGAGTCCCACGCGGGCCTCGCCCGCGCCATGCGTGATCAAACAGACGCCGCTGGCGAGCTGGCGCATGGCGAGACGGAAAGCGGCGCAGAGGTCGGGCGTCGCAGTCGCCTGCGAAGACTTGCGGTTGTGACATGGCTCCATGTTGTCAAATCCCCTGCGATTCGAAGCGTCCACGGCGCGACGCAATTGCGCCAATCAAGGCGCCGCAGCCGGCGGCGTCAACCACGAGGGCCGGCGCTTCGCACTCCCGGGAGCCCATTTTGCCGCTCATTGGAGAGTATCCTTGGCCTGATGTTTCGGGTGCAGGACTTCGTCAACCGAGTGCTCCGTGGTGGCGCGCAGTTCGGTTCGCGTCCGCGCCTCGCTTGTCTGGAACACTGTGTCGCGGTCCTCAGCTTCCCGGCCGGCGTCGAATGCATGCGCGAGAGCCTGGATGGCGCGACGCCACAAAGCGCTCGCGCCGGCGCCAGCGGTATTCGGCATGATCGCCTCCCTCAGATGCCCGCGCCATTGCTGAAGGCGTCCCGGCGCGGCGGGACTTGAGTGATATTACTGGCCGGCGGCACGCTTTGCGTGAGCCAGACTCCGCCGCCGATCGACGATCCGCGGCCGATGGCGACGCGACCCAGGATGGTCGCGCCGGCGTAGATGACGACGTCGTCCTCGACGATGGGGTGGCGTGGATAGCCCTTGCGCAGGCGCCCGGCCTCGTCGGTGTCGAAGCGCTTGGCGCCGAGCGTGACGCCCTGGTAAAGACGCACGTTGCGGCCGATGATGGTTGTTTCTCCGATCACGACGCCGGTGCCGTGGTCGATGAAGAAACGCTCGCCGATCTCGGCGCCGGGGTGGATGTCGACGCCGGTGCGCCCGTGCGCGTCCTCGGCGGCGATGCGGGCGAGCAGCGGCGCGCCGAGTTGGTGCAACTGATGCGCGAGGCGATGGCGAAGCACGGCGGCGAAGCCGGGAAACGAGAAGATCACCTCGTCGATGCTGATCGCCGAGGGGTCGCCCTCGAAGCCGGCGCGCGCGTCGGTGTCGGCGAGCGCGCGCAAGCGCGGCAAGGCGGCGGCGAAAGCCTCGGTGATCGCGGCGGCGTTTGTTGTTGCGTCCTCATCGAGCGCAAGTTCGAGCCTGACCTGCGCGTGCAGCGCCCGCAGCGCCGAGCGCAGCGTTCTCGCGACGAAGAGGTCAACCTCGTCGGCCTCCAGCCCCTGCGGGCCGAAGTGGCGGGGGTAGATCGCCGAGACAAGGTCGTCGAACACGGCGACAACCGTCTTGCGCGAGGGCAGGCTCGGCGTCGCCCCGTCGTAGCGCCGCCGTTGCGACAGGCTGCGCAGATCGCGCAATTGCGCTACGAGCCCGTCGATCTCGTAGGCCGCCTCCGGCGGAACATGAGCGAACGCACTCACGCGGCGATTCCCTTGGCGTCGAACAGTCCCTCGAACAGCACGGAGCTGAGATAGCGCTCGCCGGAATCGGGCAACACGACGACGATGGTCTTGCCGGCGTTCTCCGGCCGCTTGGCGAGCCGCGCGGCGACCGCCGCGACCGCGCCGCTGGAGATGCCGGAGAGAACGCCTTCCTCCGAAGCCAGCCGGCGCGCGTAAAGCAACGCCTCCTCGTTGCTGACCTGCTCGACAGAATCAATCAACGAGAGGTCGAGGACGTCGGGCACGAAGCCGGCGCCGATGCCCTGGATCTTGTGCGGCCCGGGCTTCAACGCCTCGCCGGCGCGCTTCTGCGTCAGCACCGGGCTCGCAGTCGGTTCGACGGCGACGGAGAGGATCGGCTTGCCCTTGGTCTGCTTGATGTAGCGCGAGACGCCGGTGATCGTGCCGCCAGTGCCGACGCCGGCGACGAAGATGTCGACGGCGCCCTCGGTGTCGTCCCAAATCTCCGGGCCGGTCGTCTTCTCGTGAATGGCGGGGTTGGCGGGATTCTTGAACTGCTGCAGCAGGACGTATTTGTCCGGGTCCGCGGCGGCTATCTCCTCGGCCTTGGCGATGGCGCCGGCCATCCCCTTTGCGCCCTCGGTCAAGACGAGCTTCGCGCCGTAAGCGATCAGCAGCTTGCGGCGCTCCAGGCTCATCGTCTCCGGCATCGTCAGCGTGATCGGAAGGCCGCGCGACGCCGCCACGAAAGCGAGAGCAATGCCGGTGTTGCCGCTGGTGGGTTCGACGATCTCCTTGCCTGGCCCGATGAGGCCCTTGGCCTCGGCGTCCCAGATCATCGCCGCGCCGATGCGACATTTCACGGAATAGGCGGGATTTCGGCCCTCGATCTTCGCCAGCACGGTCGCTTGCGCCCCATCGGTGACGCGGTTCAGACGCACAAGCGGGGTGCGGCCGATGGACAGGGAATTGTCGGCAAACCAGTGGGGCATGAAGGTCTCCATTCAGATTATATTTTTACTAGACATACTGGAAAGAATAGGCGATGACAAGAGGAGAAAAGCCGCACCCTCGCCGTTCAATCAGGGCTCGCTATGGATCGCAGACAGTTCCTCATCGGCGCCGCAGCTTTGGCCGCCGCCGTTCCCGCCCGCGCAGCGCCCATCGCGCAATTGCGCATCGGCTATCAGAAGACCGCCATTCTGCTCGTCGTGAAGGCGCAGAAGCTGCTCGAACAGCACTTCGAGCCGAAGGGCGTCAGCGTGAGATGGGTGGAGTTCGCCTTCGGCCCGCCGCTGCTGGAGGCCGTCAACGCCGGCGCGGTCGATTACGGCTACACCGGCGACGCGCCGCCGATCTTCGCGCAGGCCGCGCGGTCGCGGATCAATTACGCCGCAGTTATTCCCACGCGCGGCTACGGGCAGGCGATCGTCGTGCCCGAGGCCTCGCCGGCGAAGACGCTCGCCGATCTCAGGGCCAAGAAGATTGGCGTCGCGCGCGGATCGAGCGCGCATAATCTGTTGGTGACCGCGCTGGAGAGCGCAGGCATCGGCTACAATGAGATCGAGCCGGTCTACCTCGCGCCCGCCGACGCGGCCAGCGCCTTCGGTCGCGGCGCGATCGACGCGTGGTCGATCTGGGATCCGTTCTACGCCATCGCCGAGTTGAAACAGAAGGCGCGGCCGATTCCCATCGATCCCAAGGCGACGATCCAGAACTCCTATTTCCTCGTCAACCGCGACTTCCTGAACGACCATGCCGATCTCGTATCTGAGATCAACACGCAAGTCGCCAAGGCGACGGACTGGGCGAGCGCGCACAAGGACGAGACCGCGCAATTGTTCGCCGACGCAAGCGGCGTTTCGATCGAAGCGCAGAAGCGTGCGGTGGATCGCGCAGAGTTCGGCTTCGGCCCGATGACGGACAAGGTGATCGCCGAGCAGCAGGCGGTCGCCGACCGCTTCCACAAGCTCGGCCTGATCCCGGCGCCGATCAATGTGCGCGATATCGTCTGGTTCTGGAAATCCAACGCCTGAGGACTTCATCATGAGCGCGACCGACAAGCCGCTGGAGCTGTTCTGGTTCCTCCCCGTCAGCGGCGACGGCTCCTATCTCGGCACGGACAAAGGCAATCGCCCTGCCGACTTCTCCTATCTCAAACAGATCGCGCAAGCCGCGGACCGATTGGGATTTGCCGGCGCGCTGATCCCCGTCGGCTCGCATTGCGAGGACCCGTGGATCGTCGCCGCGGCGCTGGCGCCGCTCACCGAGCGGCTGCGCTTTCTCGCCGCGCTGCGGCCGGGCCTTGCGACGCCGACCCACTTCGCACGGCAGGCGGCGGCGATCGATCGCATCAGCAACGGCCGCTTTCTCGTCAATCTCGTCGCCGGAGGCGATGCGAAGGAGCTTGCCGGCGACGGCATATTCCTCGATCACGACGCGCGATACGCGCACGCCTCCGAGTTCCTGCACATCTTCCGCAAGCTGCTGGCGGGTGAGACCGTCAACTACGCCGGCGAATATCTGAAGGTCGAGGGCGCGCGGCAATTGTTCCCGCCGGTGCAGAGTGAGATCCCCGTCTGGTTCGGCGGCTCTTCGGCGCCTGCGCACGAACTCGCCGCGGCCCAGACCGATGTCTATCTGACCTGGGGCGAGCCGCTGAGCCAAGCGGCCGAGAAGATTGCGGACGTGCGCCGCCGCGCGGCCTCGAAGGGCCGCGAGGTTAAGTTCGGCCTGCGGATTCACCTCATCGTGCGCGAGACCGAAGCCGAGGCGTGGGCCGTCGCCGACAAGTTGATCGCGCATCTCTCCGACGAGGCGATCGCGGCCGCGCAGCAGAAGTTCGGGCAGGAGTCCGACTCCGTCGGCCAGAAGCGCATGAGCGCGCTGCACGGCGGCGGGCGCGGCAATCTCACCATTGCGCCCAACCTGTGGGCCGGCATCGGTTTGGTTCGACGTGGCGCAGGCACGGCCCTGGTTGGCGATCCCGCAACCGTCGCCAAGCGCCTGCGCGAATATCAGGCGCTCGGAATCGAGACGGTGATCGCGTCCGGCTATCCGCATCTGGAGGAGGCCTACAAGGTCGCGGAGCTGTTGTTCCCCGAACTCGGGATCAACCAAAGCCCGCAGCGCACGCATGGAACCGCGCCCGGCGAGTTCGGCGTCGGCGCCTTTCGGCCGCGCGCGGCGGCGGAATAAGAGGAGGCGACATGACCCAAACATTGCGCGCCGAGACCCGCGCGTCGCCATTGGTGGATCTGAAGGCGCCGCTCGCGCGCTTGGCCGCCGGGGTTTCCGGCTGGCTCATCCCCGCTGCGCTCGTCGCGCTCTGGCAGGCGCTGTCGTCGCTGGGCTGGCTCGCCGACAGCGTGCTGCCCTCGCCATGGGCGGTGTTGCAAGCCGGTTGGCGGCTCACTCTCACCGGCGAGTTGCCGCGCAACGCCGAGGTGAGCGCCTTGCGCGCGCTCGCCGGCCTCGCCGTCGGCGGAGGAATCGGCTTTGCGCTCGGTCTCGCCAACGGGCTGTCGCGCTTGAGCGAAAGCCTCACCGATTCGACGCTGCAGATGGTCCGCAACATCCCGCATCTCGCGCTGATCCCGCTCGTCATCCTGTGGTTCGGCATCGAGGAGGAAGCCAAGCTGTTTCTCGTCGCGCTCGGCGTGTTCTTCCCCGTCTACGCCAACACGCTGCACGGCGTGCGCTCCGTCGATCCGCATTTGATCGAGATGGCGAAGAGCTATCGCATGTCGCGCGCCGATCTGTTCTTGCGCGTGATCCTGCCCGGCGCATTGCCCTCGATCTTCGTCGGCTTGCGTTATGCGCTGGGAATCATGTGGTTGACGCTGATCGTCGCCGAGACCATCGCGGCGCAATCGGGCATTGGCTATATGGCGATGCAGGCGCGCGAGTTCTTCGCCGTCGACGTCGTGGTGCTGTCAATCCTCATCTATGCGGCGCTCGGCAAGCTCGCCGATGTGGTCGCGCGCGCGCTGGAGCGTTACTGCCTGGCGTGGAATCCGGCTTACAGGAAGGTCTGACGCATGACGGTCGCGGTCTTGTCTGGCAAGCTCTTGTCATTTGAGGCGCCGGAGCACGAAGCGGGGCCGGGCGCGTCGCTCACCGTGCGCGGCCTCGCCAAGAGCTTTGGCGCGAGCCGCGTACTCGAGAGTCTCGATCTTCACGTTCCCGCCGGCCAGTTCGTCGCGATTGTCGGCCGCAGCGGCTGCGGCAAGAGCACCTTGCTGCGATTGGTCGCCGGGCTCGACGCGCCCGACGCCGGCCGCGTTTCGCTCGCCGGCGAAGCGCGCATGATGTTCCAGGAGCCGCGGTTGCTGCCGTGGGCGCGGGTGCTGGCGAACGTCGAGGTCGGCTCCGGGCAGCAACGCGGCCAGCCGGACGCGCGTCGGCGGGCGCGCGAGGCGCTCGACGCAGTGGGCCTTGCCGACCGCGCCGAGGAATGGCCGTCGGTTCTGTCCGGCGGCCAGAAGAGCCGCGTCGCGCTCGCGCGCGCGCTGGTGAGCCGGCCGAGCCTGCTCGCTCTCGATGAGCCGCTCGGCGCGCTCGACGCGCTGACGCGGATCGAAATGCAGCGGTTGTTGGAGGCTGTCTGGTTGAAGCAGCGCTTCACGGCGATTCTGGTCACGCACGACGTCGGCGAGGCCATCGCGCTCGCCGACCGCATCGTGCTGATCGAGCGCGGCGCCATTGCGATGGACGTCGCGGTCGATCTGCCGCGCCCGCGTCATCGCGGCGATCCCGCCTTCGGCGCCTTGGAGGAACGCATCCTCGCGCGGTTGCTGGATGGGGCGTGATGCGTGCGGACTGGCGCCGGCAGGTCCTGCAATTGCCGTCGATTGGCGAGATCACCGAGGCCGCCGTCCGCGCCGCCTACTGGCGCTTGATCGCCCGCGTCGCTACAGAGCTTGGCGATGACAGGGAACGCTTGCGCGAGGCCAAGCGGCAATTGCTGTTTGAACTGGGAGTGCGCATTCCTACGTCGGACAACCGCAGGCGTTAGGGCGCCGCCTATCGTTCAATCGGCGCGCGCGGCTTGGCGGCGCTAGGCGGGAGGCGTAAGGCTCCGCTCGTGAAAGGCAGGGCGCCAGCGGCATGACGACCGAAGACGGCGGCGATCGTGGCTGGAGCCCCGATCTCTACATGAAATTCGAGCGCGAGCGCACGCGCGCCGCGCGCGATCTGCTCGCCGCGGTTCCTCTTGCCGGCGCCGCTTTGGCGTTCGACCTCGGCTGCGGTCCCGGCAACGGCGTCGAGTTGCTGCTGAAGCGCTTTCCGGGGGCGAAAGTGGTCGGCCTCGACACCTCGGAGGCGATGCTCGCGCACGCGCGGCGGCGCGCGCCGCTCGCGGATTTCGCGCCGCAAGACATCGAGACCTGGACGCCCGACGAGCCGGTCGATCTCATTTTCGCCAACGCGGCGCTGCATTTCCTTCCTCGCCACGAACTTTTGTTTCCCAGGCTCGCCTCGTTCCTGAAGCCCGGCGGCTGCCTCGCGGTGCAGATGCCCAGCATCGTGCATGAGGCCTCGCATGCGGCCATCCGGCTCGTCGCCTCGGAAGGCCCCTGGTCCGCGCGCCTCGCGCCGGTGGCGCGGACCCAGCCGGTCATCGCTTCGTTCCAGGATTATCACGCGTGGCTCAGTCCTTTCTGCGGCGAGATCGATATCTGGGAGACGACTTATATCCATCTGCTCAAGGGGCCTGACGACATCGTGGATTGGTTCGCCGGCTCCGGCCTGCGCCCGTTCCTCAATCTTCTCGACGCAACGGAGCGGCGGGAATTCCTCGCTCGCTACCGACGCGAGCTGACATATTCCTACCCCGAGCGGGCCGACGGCCGGACGTTTTTTGCCTATCCGCGGCTGTTTCTGGTCGCGGTTCGCAGCGGGCCGGATGCGGTCCGGCCGCATGATGTCGCCTGACCCGCCCCTTGCGCTCGAGGCGCCGCAGATGAACCTCATCTTAGCCGCAGTCGTTGCAGCTTTCCGGATGGCCCCTTGGGCAGTTCGTTGAGGAACCGGATCGCGCTGGGACATCTGAAGCCGCCGACAAGCTCTCGGCAGGTCTGCAAAAGCTGCGCCTGCGAAACTTCCGTCCCCGGCTTGAGCACGACTGCGGCCTCGACATCCTGCCCGTATAGCGGGTGCCCGACGCCATAAGCGGCGGCCTCCAACACGGCGGGATGGCGCAGCAGCGCCTCGTCGATTTCCCGCGGCGCGATGTTCTCGCCGCCCTTGATGATCAGCTCCTTCAGGCGGCCGGTGATGAAGTGGAAGCCGTCGCCGTCGCGCCGCCCGAGGTCGCCGGTTCGCAGCCAGCCGTCGGAGGTGAAGGCGCCGGCGGTCGCGGCTTCATCGTCGAGATAACCCGACATGACATTGGGCCCGTTAATCTGGATTTCGCCCTCTTGCTCGTCGCCGAGCACGTCGCCGCTGGCGGGATCAACGATGCGCGCACGGCTGCCGAACGCCCGACCGGCGCTTCCCGGCTTGCGCAGCTCAGGCCGCAGCGGATTGGCGAACACCGGCGCCGCGGTCTCGGTCAGCCCCATCGTTTCGAGCACGCCGACGCCGAAGCGGCGCTCGAACGCGGTCAAATGCTCCGCCGGGAGCGGAGCCGAGGCGGAACGGCAGAACCGCACCGCCGACAGGTCGCCGACGGGATCGGAGCCGTTGAGGAGATAGGCGATCATCGTGGGAACGACGTTGAGCCAGCTGCAGCGATATTCGGCCGCCCAGCGCCAGAATGAGCCGACGCTGAAACGCTGCGGCATGACCAGAGACCCGCCATGCCAGAGCGGCGCCAGAACGGTCACGATCTGCGCGTTGATGTGATAGAGCGGCAGGACTGCGAGCACGCGGTCGCTAGGCTGCAACTCGTGCGCTTCGCTGACGAAGCGGGCGCCCGCCAGTATGGCGCGCTGGGTCAGCCGCACCCCCTTCGGCCGCGCAGTGGTGCCGGACGTGTACATCAGCAGCGCGTCGTCATGTGCGCCGCGCGGCGGCAGCGGCCATTCGCCCTGGCCCGGCGCGAAGGCGCAGCCGACTGTCGCCACGCGCGCGCGCTGGAGTTGCGCAAGCGCTTCGGCCTGCTGCGGCCCGGCGAACACAAACCGGGACTGCGAGTGATCGAGCGCAAACCCAAGCTGCTCCGGCGTCGCCAACAGGCTCAGCGGCGTCGCCACATAGCCCGCCGCTATGACCCCGACGAAGAGCGCGACGGCCTCGACGCCGTTCGGCACAGCCAGACCGACGCGGTCCCCGGCGCCGAGGCCTTGATCGGCCAAACGCTGCGCTATGGCGAGCGCAGCGGCGCGGAGATCGGCGAAAGTGAGGGTTCGTCCCGTTTCCGCTTCGATCGCAAACGGCGCATCGGGCGTCGCCGCCGCCCGGGCCTCGACGAGGGCGCGCAGATCAGCGGCCATAGGCGCTCCAGAAGTCGCCGAGCACATCCTCGACTTCGGCCGTCCGGGGCGGGATCGGACGGACGATCCGGGTGATGTTGAGGAAGTGCCGGTAGTTCAAATTGTCGGAAAAGCCATTGCCGCCCCAAGTGCCGCATCCCATCGACAAGGAGAACGGCAAGCCGTTGTCGAACGCCCCGCCGGTCGCGACGCAATGAACCTGATCGACGATCACCCGGCAGACCGGCAATTCCAGCCCGAGCCGCAGCCAGTCCTGGGGACCGCCGCCATGGATTCCCACGGAATGACCCTTGCCCTGATGCTCATAGAGCGCCTGCACGAGCGCGATGGCGTGAGCGAAGTCCCTCGCCCGGTACAGCGCGACGACCGGGGACAGCTTTTCTCCGGAAAAGGGGTGATCGGGACCGATCTGCAAGGGCTGCTGCTCGACCATCAGAAAGCGGACTGCTGGAAACGCCTGCGGGTCGAAGCCAGCCAGTCGGACGAGGCTCGGCGCATCGCGGCCGACCGCCTCCGGCGCCAGACGCCCGTCGGGGAACATCGCGCTCTGCAGTCGCGCCGCGGCGTCTTCGGCGAGCAGGACGCCGCCTTCGCTTTCGAGCGCGCCGATCAGCGCCCGCCACGCCTCGCCGACGATCACCAGACTGTTTTCCGACGAGCAACTCGTTGCGTTGTCAAACGTCTTGGAAGCGGCGATGCGGGCCGCCGCAAGGCTCATGTCGGCTTCGGGCAGGACGATCGCCGCGACATTGCCGGCGCCGACCCCGAGCGAGGGCGTGCCGGAGCCATAGGCGGCGCGCACATTTGCGCGCGATCCCGTCGCGACGACGAGATCGGCGAGGCGCATCAATTCGGCGGTCTGCGGCTTGGAAACGGGAGGCGGCAGCATCTGAACCAGATCGGCCGGCAAACCGATCTTGGCCAGCTCCGCATGGATGAATTGCAACAGGCGCGCGCAGGTCCCCGCCCCCTTGGGCGAAGGCGCCAGGACGATGGCGTTGCGTCCCTTGAGCGCGTTGATGGCACTGTTGGCGGGCGTCGCCGCGGGATTTGTCGACGGCGTGACGGCGGCGATCACGCCCACAGGCCGGGCGATCTCGGTCAGGCCGAGCCGCGCGTCCTCACGAATGACGCCCGCAGATTTCGCCCCCCGCAAATCGCGCAAGAGCCCCAGCGTCTTGCGATGGTTCTTGGCGATCTTGTCGGCGACGTTGCCGAGGCCTGTTTCGGCCACCGCCTGTTCCGCGAGCGCGCGGTTTCGACCGGGCTCCAGTATCGCCCAACCCGCCGCGGCGACCGCCATGTCCGCAAGCTCCTGCCCCGCTTGCGCGTAGAGTTGCTGAGCGCAACGGGCGCGGGCGACAAGAGTTTCGACCGAGTCTGACATTCCGGTCCCCGAAAAACCTGCTCGTCGTCACGATACCCCGAAGCCAAGCTGCGATCACGCGTCATCTGGAGACTGCTCCCTCCTCGCCGAAGCTCGGCTGGAGCCGCCGGGCGACGCAACCAGACATCGATCATGCGGATCAGCGCCTTGGCTGTCGAACCCGCTGCCATGAAGCCTGTTGCGCCTGGCGTCGCGCCGCATCGGGCGGCGACGTTCAGGATGTCGGGCGTCTCGAAACATTGCACTGGCGCGGCCCCGGGCGGCGCCGGTCGCCAACGCAAACGACGCGTGGCGAGTTCTCCCGCGCCGCGTTCGCGCGGCTTCTGCGCCGCGCGGGAAAAGACGCCGCCGTACGGTAATTACGTAGTTCTACGCGTCAACGGGCCGTGCTCCCCCAAAGGTTGCCCGGCGGCTACGTGTCATCCCTTACGAGCGTGCGCTTAGGGTGTTGATCCAAATGGAGTCTCAGGAAAATCGAGCCTAAAACCCGATCATCGTCATACGGAGGAGATGACCACGATGTTTGCTCCCGCCCTCGCCGAACCCGCTCATTACACTGCAAAGGTTCGCCCGCCGACGTCGCAAGGCGTGGCGTCGCCTGCGTTCTTCGCCGGTCATGCCTCACTCGTGGTGACGGAATCCGCTTATGACAGCAATGAAGAGATCTACGGCGAGGGCGAGCCGTCGGAATATATCTATCAGCTGCTGACAGGCGCCGTTCGTGTTTATAAGCTGCTCAGCGACGGTCGTCGTCAGATCGGCGCGTTCCTCCTGCCCGGCGATGTGTTTGGCATCGAGACCCGCGACACTTATCGGATGAGCGCCGAGGCGATCGTCAACGCGACGGTGCGTCTGGTCAAACGCAGCGCGGTGGAGAAGCTTGCGCAGACCGACGCGACGGTCGCCTGCGCGCTCTGGGCGGCGGCGTCTGGCGAACTGCGCCACGCCAAAGATCATATGATGCTGCTCGGCCGCAAGACGGCTGCGGAGCGCGTCGCCACGTTCCTGCTCGAAATGGACGGCCGCTACGCGAAAGACGGCGTCCGGTCGCTGCCGATGTGCCGGCGCGATATCGGCGACTACCTGGGGCTCACGCTTGAGACCGTATCGCGCGCCATCTCGGCCTTGCAGGCGAAGGGCGTTGTCGAACTGTCCAGCGCGCGCTGCATCACGGTGCGCAAACGCGACCGGCTCGCGGCGATCGCCGAGGTCGAATGCGGGGTCTGAGGCTGGACCGTTCGGGATCGGCCGGGCGGCCGGCGAACGCGTTCCCACGCCTGTCTCCATGTCGGTCGCCGCCGTCGTTGCATCTGATCGCTGCCGAGGCGGTCAAGCCGCTCGCCGCCGGCAAGAAAGCGGCCTGACCTCAAGTCAACCCGATGCGCGCCGCCGCCTGCCGGAACAGCGCGGCGGCGTCAGGAGAAAACTGGAAGGCGGTGAGGTAGTCGCTCAATGCGAAGCCCGGCTCCCTCGCGCGCGCCGCCACGGCGTAGCTGCGCGCCTGCTCGATCCGGCCGGCCAGCCCGTGGCACAGCGCGGCGATCATGAAGATCAGCACGTGCGCGTTCGGCTGCGCCGCCGCCTTGAGCGACCATGCGGCGCCCTCTTCGTAACGGCCAAGCCGCACCAGCGCCATCGCCCGGCTGCCGAGCATGGCGAACAGCAGCGGATCGTAGGGGCTGAGCAGCCGGGAATGGTCGCCCGCCTCGATCGCCGCCTGAGGGTCGCCGGATTGCGACTGCACGAACGCCAGGGCGTAATGACCGAGCGCGAAATTGGGGCTCAACCGAACGGCCTGCTTCAGCTCGTCGGCGGCGGCCTCGTGCCGGCCGCAGAGCCATTGCGCGCGGCCCATCGCCCAATGCGCGGCGGGGTCGTGCTCGTCGGCCAGCAACGCAAGGCCGGCGTTGTCGAGGGCGCGCTTCATCGCCTGCCGACGGTCCTCCCAGTGCTGGAATGCGCTCTGCCAGTGGGTGAACGAAAGCCCGGCATGGGCGCGGGCGAAGGTCGGGTCCAACGCCGCCGCCCGTTCGAACAGACGCCGGGCGAGGTCGTTCTCCGCCCGGGTGAAGCGATACATATGCCACAGGCCGCGATGGTAGGCCTGCCAAGCGTCGAGCGACTCCGGCGCCCGCAATCTTGCCCGGTTGCGCTCGGCGACTTCGACCTCGTTGGCGATGGCGGCGACGATGCGGTCGGCGATCTCGTCGACGGCCGCCAGCGTGTCCGGCTCGGCGCGCTCGAAATCCTCCGACCAGAGAATTCGCCCGCTTGAGGTCTCAATCAGCTCGATGGCGATGACGAGCCGCCCGGCGCGGCGCGTCAGCGTGCTCAAGGCGACATATTCGACCTTGAGCCGCCGCCCCGCCTCCTGCGGCGCAACCCGCCGCTCGGCCAAGGCGAATACGCTGCCTTCGGCGATGACGAAGAAGCTGCGGAGCTTGGCGAGGCGGCTGATGACGTCGTGGGTGAGGCCGCGCGCGGTCTCGACCGCGTCGTCCTGCGAGGTTTGGAACGGCATCACCGCAAGCGAAGCCCGGGCGGCCGGCGCGCCGCCCGCGTCGCCGTCCGGCGGAGCGCTCGGCGCGGGCGCCGCCGGCGAGGCCGGGCGCCGGTCGCGCAGGGCGGTGCGCAGCGGCGCGGCGTCGAGCCCCTCGGCGCGATAGAGCCGCTCGGCGGCTTCGAGGCGCTGTCTGGCGGCGTCGAGGCGGCCGCGCTCGGCCAGACGCTTCAACAGCAGCGCTTGCGCGGCGGCGTCGAACGGGGCGATCTCGGCCCAGGTTTCCAGCGCGGCGAAGCCTTGCGCGGAATCGGCCGGCAGGATCGCCGCCAACCGCTGCAACAGATCGGCGCGATAGGCGGCGTAGCGGCTGCGCTGGCCGGTCAGCCACAGATGGTATTCCGGGCTGCGTTCGAGCGCGAGCCCCTCCAGCAATTCGCCGCGATAGAGGTCGCTCAGCTGTTGCAGCGCCGTGGCGTCGAGCGCGCCGAGGCCGCGCTCGACGGCCCCCGCGATCTGCCAGGCGTCGACGATCCAGGCTTCCGGCCGCAACGCGATCGTGTCGCCGCTGGCGACCAGCGCGCGGCCATCGGCGTCGTCGAGCGCGCCGCGCAGCTTGCTGAGGCACCAGCGCAACTCGCCGCGCGGATCGTTCGCCGCCTCGTCCCACAGCAGTTCGCACAGCCGCGCGCGCGGCGTCGGCCGCGGCGAAAGCGCGAGATAGGCGATGAGACCGCACACCTTGCGCGAGGCCGGCATGGCGCAGGCGGCGCCGTCGCGCTCGATCGTCAGCGGCCCCAGCATGTTCAGGCGAAGCGGCGAAGCGCTCGATTCCACGGCCGTTCCCACGGCGGCTCCCACGCAGGCGCTCCCCGCCCGCTCTTAGCATGAACGAGGTCGGCGCGCATCCGGCGCTGCGAGCTTGAGGAGGAACGGTCATGGAGCTTCGAACGACGCAAGGCCGCGGACGCCTGTTCGACAGCATCCTCGAGACGGTCGGCGACACCCCGACGATTCGCATCAACAATCTCGGCGTCGCCGGCCGCACAATCTACGTCAAGGCGGAGTTCTTCAATCCCTTGGGCTCCGTGAAGGACCGGCTCGCGCTCGCCATCGTCGAGGCGGCCGAGCGCGCCGGAGCGCTTGCGCCCGGTCAGACCGTCGTCGAGGCGTCCAGCGGCAACACCGGCATTGGGCTGGCGATGGTTTGCGCGCAAAATGGCTATCCGCTGGTGGTCATAATGGCCGACAGTTTCTCGATCGAGCGACGCAAGCTGATGCGCATGCTCGGCGCCAAGGTGGTGCTGACGCCGCGCGCCGAAAAAGGCGTCGGCATGTACCGCAAGGCCGTGGAGCTTGCGCAGGCGCACGGCTGGTTCCTCGCCCGACAGTTCGAGACCGCGGCCAACGCCGACATCCACGAGCGCACCACGGCGCGCGAGATTATCGGCGATTTCGCCGGCAAGCGGCTCGACGTGTTCGTCACCGGCTACGGCACCGGCGGTACGCTGACCGGCGTGGGGCGGGTGTTGAGGCGCGAGCGGCCCGAGACCCGCATCGTGCTGTGCGAACCCGCCAACGCCGCGCTGGTTTCGAGCGGCGTCCGCCAGGAAAGAGGCGCCGGCGACGCGCCCGCCGCCAGCCATCCCGCCTGGACTTCGCACCCGATCCAGGGCTGGACGCCCGATTTCATCCCTGCCGTGCTGCAGGAGGCGATCGACCGGCGCTATTACGACGAACTGGCGCCCGTCGCCGGCGTCGACGGCGTCGCCTGGGCGCAGCAGCTGGCGCAAAAGGAAGGCGTGTTCACCGGCATTTCCGGCGGCTCCACTTTCGCGGCGGCGCGTCAGGCGGCGGAGCGGGCGCCGGAGGGCGCGGTCGTGCTCTGCATGTTGCCCGACACCGGCGAACGCTACCTCACCACGCCGATGTTCGACGCCATCGAGGCGGAGATGAACGAGGACGAGCGCGCCATTTCCCGCTCGACGCCCGGTTGCCAGTTCGCCTGAGAGCCGCGCGTCATGAGCGATGATCGCGAGGAAACCCTCGATCCCTGGGACTGGAGCGAAGCGCTCGAAATCGGCCGGCGAGCCGTCGACGACGCCGTGGCCTATCTGCGCGACCTGCGCCAGCGCCCGCCGTGGCGGGAGACGCCGCCGCATATCAAAGCCGCGTTCGACGCGCCGGCGCCGCTGGGACCGACGCCGCTCGCCGAGGTCTACCGCGACGTCTGCGAGCAGGTGATGCCCTATCCCATGGGCAACGTGCATCCGCGCTTCTGGGCCTGGTACATGGGATCGAGCAACTTTACCGGCGCGCTGGCGGATTTTCTCGCCGCGGTGCAGGGCTCGAACCTCGGCGGCGGAAATCACGCCGCCGCCTTGGTTGATGGCCAGGTGGTGAACTGGTGCAAGCAGATGGTCGGGTATCCCGCCTCGGCGAGCGGCTCGCTGGTCAGCGGCGGCTCGATGGCGAACCTGCTGGCGCTGATCGTGGCGCGCAACGTCAAGGCCGGGATCGACGTGCGCGAGCATGGCGTCGCGGCGATCGCGAAGCCGCTGCGCCTCTACGGCTCGGATCAGATGCACAATTGCCATCGCAAGGCGATGGAGGCGATGGGTCTCGGCGCCGCCGCGCTGCGCCGCATCCCGAGCGGCGCCGACCTCAGCATCGACCTCGACGCGCTCGCCGCGGCGGTGGCGCGCGATCGCGCCGAGGGCCTTCAACCCGCCGCCGTGATCGCCAACGCCGGAACCGTCAACACCGGCGCCATCGACGATCTGCCTGCGCTCGCCGATTTCGCCGCGCGCGAGGACCTGTGGCTGCATGTCGACGGCTGCATCGGCGCGCTGATCGCCATCGCGCCGCGGAACGCTCATCTCGTGCGCGGGCTGGAGCGCGCGCACTCCATTGCGCTCGATCCGCACAAATGGCTGCACGCGCCGTTCGAGGTCGGCTGCGTGCTGATCCGCGACGCCGCTCAGCATCGCGCCAGCTTCGCGATGACCCAGGAATATCTCGAACAGGCGCCGCGCGGGCTCGCTGCGGCCGAGTGGCTCTACGATTACGGATTGCAGACCAGCCGCGGATTTCGCGCGCTGAAAGTCTGGATGGCGCTGAAGCAGCACGGCGTCGCGAAATTCGGCCGCCTGATCGACCAGAACATCGCCCAGGCGCATTATCTGGACGGCCTCGTGGCGGCCGAGCCGTGGCTTGAAAGCGTCACGCCGACGACGATCAACATCGTCTGCTTCCGCTTCCGCCCGCCCGGCCTCGACGAGGCGGAGCTGAAACGCATCAACGTCGAAGTCATGATCCGCCTGCAGGAAGAGGGGCTCGCAGTGGTGTCCGACACCACGATCCGAGGCCGGCATTGTCTGCGGGCCGCCATCTGCAATCACCGCACGCGACGTTCCGATCTCAGGCGGCTGGCGCAGGAGACCGTCCGCATCGGCCGCGGGTTGCTCGCGTCGCCGTGACATCGGCCGCCGCGCGCCGAAAACGATCGAGTTGGATCGGCTCAGGCTGACCTGCGGGAACGCTCCGCCGAGCCGTCGCTGAACACGCTTGGGTCGGCCGCAATCCAGCTTTCGACAAATTGCGCAAAAGCGCCGACGCGAGCGGGCAGCGTCTCATAGGGCGGGAAATACGCGGTCAACCAGATCTCCGGCGGCGTCCATGCGGCCAGCACTGGGATAAGCGCGCCCGCGGCGAGAGGTTTGGCCACGATGAAGCGCGGCAGCAGCGCTATCCCCTCGCCCAGGATCGCCATCTCGGCCGCCATATCGCCGTTGTCGCAGGAGAAGCCGAAATCCAGCCGCACCGTCCGCCGTTTCTTCGTCGCCGTGTGGGTCAATGTCCAGCGCTCGGCGGTGGATGCGTTGGCGTAGCCGATACAGATGTGTTCGAGAAGATCGCGCGGCGCGCGCGGCGGCCGGCGCGAGCGCAGATAGCCGGGCGAGGCGACGAGCAGACGCGGCGCGACGCAAATCTTTCGCCAGATCGTCGATTTGTCTGCTGGCGGGCCCGAAACGCGCAACGCCATGTCGAAGCCTTCGCTCGCGACATCGACGAAGCGGTCGGTCAGATTGAGCGAAAGCCGCAACGCCGGATGCAGGGCGCGAAAGCGCGCCAGGGCGGGCGGCAGCAGGCGCAAGCCGAGCGACAGCGGCGCGCTTACCCGCAAGTCGCCGCTCAAGCCCGCTTGCGTCTGCTTGGCGCGCGCGTTCGCGGTTTCCACCTCGGCGAGGATCGAGCGGGCCGATTGGGCGTAATCTTCGCCCGTCCGCGTCAGCGAAACGCGCCGTGTCGTGCGCACCAGCAATTGCGCGCCGAGTTCGCGTTCGAGTTCTGAGACATATCGGGTCACCACCGAGGTCGACAATTTGAGCTTGCGCGCGGTCGCCGCGAAGCTGCGCAACTCCGCGACGGCGAGAAACACCCGCATGCGTTCGAGCTGGCCCGCCATGACGCCTCCGCGAGCAATCGAAGCCTATTGTTGCGATTTTGGCAATGGTCAATCGCGCGGGGGCGCGCTTCTCTGTTGGACGCCGCCGCATATCTTAAGCCGCGAAAGCCGAATCCGGCTTGAGGAAATCCCCCATGAGCAAGCTCGATCAGATCCGCGGACTTCATCACGTGACTTCGCTGGCGGCCTCGGCCACTGAGAACAACGCGTTCTTCACCCGCACGCTCGGCCTGCGCCGGATCAAGAAGACGGTCAATTTCGACGCGCCCGACGTCTATCACCTCTACTACGGCGACGAGGTCGGCAGCCCCGGCGGGGTGATGACCTACTTTCCGTTCCCCGATATCGCCCGCGGCCGCCCCGGCGTCGGCGAGGTCGGCGAGACCGTCTTCGCCGTGCCGGAGGGTTCGCTGCCGTTCTGGATCGAGCGGCTCGAACGCCGCGGCGTCGAGGGTCTCAAAAGCGACGAGGCCTTCGGCGAACGCCGGCTGCATTTCGCCGGACCCGACGGCGACGGTTTCGCGCTGGTCGAGGCGAAGGACGACGCGCGGCCGGGCTGGACGCAGGGCGGGATCGGCGCCGATCGCGCCATCCGGGGCTTCCATTCCGCCTCGTTGCGGCTGCGCGACGACGGCGCCACGGCGGAGCTGTTGCAGTTCATGGGCTACGACGAGGTCGAGCGCGCCGAGGGCGTGCGTCGCTTCGCCGTGCCGAACGGCAACGGCGCGGGCGTCATCGATGTGGAGACGCTGCCCAACATCGCCCCGGCGCGGCAAGGCGCGGGCTCCGTGCATCACGTCGCCTTTGCGGTCGCCGACCGCGCGGCGCAGTTGGAGGCGCGCAGGGCGCTGATCGACACCGGCTATCAGGTCACGCCGGTGATCGACCGCGACTATTTCTGGGCGATCTACTTCCGCACGCCCGGCGGCGTGCTGTTCGAGATCGCCACCAACGAGCCGGGCTTCGCGCGCGACGAGGAGGTCGGCCATCTCGGCGAGGCGCTGAAGTTGCCGGCCCAGCACGCGCATCTGCGCGAACGGCTGGAGAAGTTCCTGCCGCCGATCACGGATTGAAGGAGGTTGGCATGAGTCAAGACGCCTACGCTTACGCCGCGCTTCCCGGCGAGGGCGCGCTCGTCTTCGCCTTCCACGGCACGGGCGGCGACGAGGGCCAGTTGCTGCCGCTGGCGCGCGAGATCTGGCCTGAGGCGGCCATCGTCGCGCCGCGCGGCGACGTCGCCGAGCACGGCGCGCTGCGCTTCTTCCGCCGCAGGGCGGAAGGGGTCTACGATTTCGACGATCTCGCCCGCCGGGCGCAGAGCATGGCCGGCTTCGTGCGCGCTCACAACGCGCGCGCGGGCGCAGGCCGCACGATCGGGATCGGCTATTCCAACGGGGCCAACATTCTGGCGGCGGTAGCCTTCGCCGAACCCGGCCTGTTCGACGACCTCGCCCTGTTGCACCCGCTCGTGCCGTGGCGGCCGCAAGACGACGCGCGGCTCGGCGCGGCGCGCGTTCTCATCACGGCGGGCCGGCGCGACCCGATCTGTCCGCCGTCGCAGACCTCGGCGCTGGCCGAGTTCTGGACCCGGCAGGGCGCCGACGTCGGGTTGGTATGGCATGACGGCGGCCACGAACTGAGGCCGAGCGAGATCGAGGCGCTGAGGCAATGGAGCGCGGCTGCGGCGGCGGCTTCGTCGAGCGCTTAGACGATCAGCCTCGCCGCCCCGCCGCCAGGCAAGCCAGCCCCGCCGCGCTGGCCACGGCGCAGGGCCAGAACAGCGAATGGTAGTCATAGGCCTGCGCCCACGCCCCGGCGGTCAGCCCCGCCAGCAACTGACCGGTCTGAACGGTGTTGCCATAGAGCGCCGAGGCCGCCCCGACGCGGTCGGGCGCAAGGTCCTGCAAATAGCCGATGCCGATGCAACTCACCAATCCGATCCCGAGCGCGCGCAGAACCTGGACCCAGATCAGCGCCGCGGCCGAGGGCGCCACAGCGGCGGCGACGAAATAGAGCGCCGTGGCGACGAAGCCGAGCGCCATCCCCCTGTAGCCGAGCCAGCGGGAGGGCCGCGCGACGATCGCCATCATCACCGGAACCTCCAGCAACGCGCAGAAGCTGGACGCAAGGCCGACGTCGAACTTCGAGCCGGCGAAATCCGTCGTGATGGCGATCGGCAGCGCCACGGCGCCCATCCCGATCGCCATGGAGAACAGCGTCAGGCTGGCGGCGGCGAAGATCACGGCGCCGCCGAGCCGCGGGCCGACGCGCGCCCTGCCGCCCGGCGCGGGCGCAGCCATCCGTTGCAGCGCCAGCGGCGCGAGGGCGAGGCCGCTGGACAAGGCGCTGAACCAGAACAAGGCGTTGTAATTGTCCTGGCCGAGCACGACGGCGCCCAGCGCCGGACCGATCCCCCAGGCGAGCGAAAAGCTCGCCCGCAGCAACGCGACGCTGCGGGCCGCCGCCAAAGTGTGGGCTTTGGCCGCCTCAATCCGGGCGACCGCGAACACGAGCGGAAACGCCGCCGCGCCGATTCCCAGCGGCACGGCGGCAATCAGGCACAGCGCCACGAAATCGTTCGTGGTCGTCAGCAACGCATATCCCACGCCGCCGGCCGCGAATGTGACCAGCAGCGGCCACAGCGACGGGCGCCGATCGAACCAGGCGCCGAACAGCAGGCTCATCGCGATCGCGCCGCCCGCCCGCGCGGTGAGGAAAACGCCGACCGCAAGCGGCCCCATATGCGCCCGTTCGACCGCGAAAAGCGCGTTGTAGGGCAGGCTCATGGAGTCGCGAAAGCCGACCAGCACGCTGGCGGCGAACAGGGGCGGGAACAGCGGCGTCCCGGCGATGATTCGGATCGCGTGAAGGCGAGACTTCCAGGGTCCGCGCTCCGGAGCGGTTCGCTGCGTCGGTGTGGGCATGAGGACGGGCTTGCCACACGCCGGCGCCAATGTCGCGGAACCTCGCCCGTGAAAACCGAATGGCGCGGGAATTCGCCGAGCCATGGCCGCCGCCGCGGCGCCTGATGCGGCTTGCCGGTTGGCGTCGCCACGCGGCAATGCAGCGAAAACACGGCGGCCTATTTCGGTTCTTGCTTTCCGCCGCGCGGCTGAAGGCCGCGGCGGCCGCTTCCCGCGCACCTGTCCTGCTACGGAAATATCTGAAAACGTTGAAGACTTACGAGATGTGGCAATCTGTGGCAATATAAACACTTCGCCCGGCGTGACAATTCCGCGCCTTCAATGGTTAGCTTAAGAGCGGTTGGACAGGGTCCACGAAACGCTCGGCCGGGCTTCGTCCCGCAAGGAGTGGATATGGGCAGCGAAGGCGACTCCCAAGACTCAGGCCGCGCGGACGACCTGCCGCGAATTTCGACCGGCAGCGAAGGCCTTGATCATATCCTCGGGGGCGGTTTCGATCGAAATCGGCTGTATCTCTACGAGGGCCGGCCGGGCACCGGCAAGACGACAATCGCCTTGCAGTTCCTGCTCGAGGGCGCCCGGCGGGGCGAACGCGTCCTCTACATCACGCTGTCGGAAAGCCAGCAAGAGCTTCTCGTCGTTGCGCAGCGCCATGGCTGGTCGCTCGACGGCGTCGACATATTCGAGCTGGTGCCCGCCGAGATCAGCCTCGATCCCGGGCGCGAGTTGACCGTGTTCCATCCCGCCGAGGTGGAGCTGAGCGAGACGACCAAGCTGATTTTCAACCGCGTCGAGCAGGTCAATCCGACCCGCGTCGTGCTCGACAGCCTGTCCGAGCTGCGGCTGCTGGCGCAGAGTTCGCTGCGCTACCGGCGCCAGGTGCTGGCGCTGAAACATTTCTTCACCAGCCGGCTTTGCACCGTCGTCCTGCTCGACGATCTGACCGCGCACCAGGACGATCTGCAGCTTCATTCGATATCGCACGGCGTGGTGCTGCTGGAGCAACTCGCCATCGAATATGGCGCCGAGCGCCGCCGGCTGCGCGTGGTCAAGATGCGGGGCATAAAGTTCCGCGGCGGCTATCACGATTTCAACATCGAAACGGGCGGCCTGAAGATATTTCCGAGGCTGGTCGCCGCCGAGCACCACAGGAGCTTCGTCGGCGCCATCACGCCAAGCGGCAACGCCGAGCTCGATCAGTTGCTCGGCGGCGGCCTGGAGCGCGGCACCAACGTCCTGTTGATCGGCGCCGCCGGCGTCGGCAAGTCCTCCCTCGCCCTGACCTTCGCCATCGCCGCGGCGGAACGCGGCGAGCATTCCGTGTTTTTCGCCTTCGACGAGGGGCACGGCACGGTCGAGGCGCGCGCCCGCACGCTCGACCTTCCGCTGCAGAAATTCAGGGACGTCGGCTTGATCCGGTTCCAGCAGATCGACCCGGCCGAACTGTCGCCGGGGGAGTTCGCCGCCAACGTGAGGCGGAGCGTCGAAGCCGACGGCGCGCGCATCGTCGTCATCGACAGCCTCAACGGCTACCTGAACGCGATGCCGGACGAGCGGTTTCTCATTCTCCAGATGCACGAGCTGCTGACCTACCTCGGTCAGCAGGGCGTGCTCACCATCCTGGTGCTGGCTCAGCATGGCCTGGTTGGTCCGATGGATACGCCGCTCGACATCAGCTATCTCAGCGACGCGGTTCTGATGCTGCGCTACTTCGAGGTCGCCGGAACCGTTCGCCGCGCCCTGTCGGTGGTGAAGAAGCGCAGCGGCGATCATGAGCATACGATACGCGAGTTCCGTCTGACCAAGCACGGCGTCAAACTCGGGCCGCCGCTCAAGGAGTTCAGCGGAATCTTCTCGGGCACGCCAAAATATGTCGGCGCCAACGTGACTCTCATATCGGACGACGAGCGTGGAGACTGACAACCCCGAACTCCGGGTGCTTGTTTTCGCTCCGATCGGCCGCGACGCCGCCGCATGCGCCAATCTGCTCCGCCGCGCCGGCCGGAGCGTGCTGGTTTGCGAACACTTGGCCGCCATGGTTGACGCGGTGGAGGAAGGCGCGGGCGCGGTGTTCGTCGCCGAGGAAGCGCTGTTCGGCAAGGACACCGGTCGGCTGACGCAATGGGTCGAGCGTCAGCCCGCCTGGTCGGACCTGCCGTTCGTCGTTCTGACCAGCCGCAACGAAGAGCCCAGGGTTGTCGCCTGGCGCCAACAGCTGACATCAGCGCTGCGTAATGTTTCGCTGCTGGAGCGGCCGATCCAGCCGATCACGTTGACGTCAGCCTTGCGCGCGGCGCTGCGGGCGCGCAAGCGCCAATACGAGGTTCGCGCGCTTCTGGACGAACGCGAGCGCGCAGCCGCCGTGCTTGAGGCGCTGGTGGCGGAACGGACGCGGGCGCTACAGGAGTCGAATGCGGAGTTGCGCAAGCAGATGGCGGAGCGCGCCCGCGTCGAAGAGACGCTCCGTCAGGCGCAGAAGATTGAGGCGGTCGGCCAATTGACCGGCGGCATCGCGCACGACTTCAACAATCTACTGATGGTGATTTCGGGCGGGCTGGAGATGCTGCCGCGGCAAACCGAGCCGGCGCGTCGCGAGCGATTGCTGGATGGGATGCGACAGGCGGCCCAGCGCGGCTCGGCGCTCACCAAGCAGTTGCTGGCGTTTTCGCGGCGGCAGGCGCTGAGGCCGGAGGCTGTGAACGTGGCGCAGCAGATCGAGGCGATGCGGGAATTGCTCGACCGCAGTTTGCGCGGCGACGTGCAGGTGGCGTTCCAGTTCACCGACGATCTCTGGAATATCGAGGTCGACGCCGGGGAGCTTGAGCTTGTCATCTTGAATCTGGCGGTCAACGCCCGGGACGCGATGCCGAGCGGCGGGACGATCACGATCAAGGCGGAGAACTGTCCTGCCTACAGGGAAGACGGCCTCGAGGGAGACTATGTCCGCCTCTCGATCACCGACACGGGGACAGGTATGCCGCCCGAAGTCCTGGCGCATGTGTTTGAGCCGTTCTACACTACCAAGGAAATCGGCAAAGGCTCCGGCCTCGGGCTGGCGCAGGTGCACGGCTTCGTCAAGCAATCGCATGGCGGCGTGCGCATCCGATCCGCGGTCGGTTGCGGCGCCACGATTGAACTTTATTTGCCGCGCTCGGAAAAGGCGCTGCGCGATGCGCCGCAAACTTCCGAAGCGCCGATCGCGCCTGCGGACCGGCGCAGCGGCTGCGTGCTGCTGGTCGAGGATGACGACGAGGTCGCGACGCTGACGACCGAAATGCTTGAGCAGATCGGCTTCGAAGTGGTCAGGGCGGCGAGCGCCGCGGCGGCGCTTGGGGCGCTCGCGAATGCGCGTTCCATCGATCTGGTGTTTTCCGACATCATGATGCCGGGCGGGATGAACGGCGTTGAACTGGCGCGGGAAATCAGGCGACGGCGGCTCGGGCTTCCGGTGCTGCTGACCAGCGGCTACGCCGAGGCGGCGCGCCGCGAGGCGGAGGCCGAAGGGGTGCAGATCCTCGCCAAGCCCTATCGGTTGAGCGAGCTGTCAGCCGCGCTCGGCGCCGTCAGCGCGGCTCACGGCGGAGCAGGTCCGGGCGGCTGACGGCCTGTCTCGCTGGTGGCCGGCGGCGCAGCCTTGGTCTAGACTTCCGCCAGAGTCACAGCGCGGAGCCGACAATGACGCCAGCAGCGACGCAAAAGCGGCCTCTCGGGCGCACGGGTTTGGAGGTGACGCCGATCTGCTTCGGGACCTCGGGGCTCGGCGACATGCCCGACACCTACGGTTATTCCGTCGAACTGGAGCGGGCGAAGGCGACAATCGAGGCGATCTTCGATGGCGGCGTCAATTTCATCGACACGTCGCGCATCTACGGCGTCGGCCGCAGCGAGGCGCGCATCGGCGCGGTCATCCGCGAGCGCGGCCTTCCCGAGGGAATGGTGATTTCGACCAAGCTCGACCGCGATCCCGTCACCCATGTTTTCGACGCCGATCGCGCCCGCCGGTCGATCGAGGAGAGCCTCAGCGCGCTCGGCCTCGACAAGGTGGATCTGCTGCACCTGCACGATCCCGAACACGCCGCGTCCTTCGCGGCGGCGACAGCTCGGGATGGCGCGCTCGGCGAGCTGTTCCGGCTCAAGCAGGAGGGGCTCGCGAGCGCCGTCGGCCTCGCTGCGGGACCGTCGGAGATGATGTTGTCGCTGCTGCGGCAGTGGGACTTCGACGCCATCGTCACGCACAACCGCTTCACGCTGGCCAACCGCAACGCCGAGGAACTGCTGGCCGTCGCCGCGGCGCGCGGAATCGCGGTCCTGAACGCGGCGCCCTATGCGGGCGGCGTTCTCGCCAAGGGGTCGGCCGATTTCCATCGCTACGTCTATCAGCAGGCGAGCGACGCCGCGCTGGCGCCGATCCGCGCCATCGAGGCGATCTGCGCCCGGCATGGCGTGCCGCCGGGCGCGGCCGCGTTGCAGTTCTCGATGCGCGATCCCAGGGTCGCTTCGACCATTTGCGGCGTCAGCAAACCGGAGCGGGTCAGACAGACGATGGAATGGGCGAATTTTCCGATACCCGAGCCGTGCTGGGCGGAGCTGATGGCGCTGCCGTTCGCCACCGACGACCACGAGGCGACGCGCCAGCACTCCGTCGGCTGAGCCGCGCGCTCCCGCGCCCGGTTACGGCCGCGAAGCTGCGACGACGCCCCCGGTCAACCAGCCGATGATCCGGTCGGCCCGCCGGCCGAACGGCGGACGCAGCAGGCGGGTGGCGCTGAACCGGCTCTGCTCGAACACGACCCGCTCGTGCGAAAAAGCCTCGAATCCGGCGAGGCCGTGATAGCGGCCGTAACCCGAGCGGCCGACGCCGCCGAACGGAAGCTGCGAGACGCCGGCTTGCAGGATCGTCTCGTTGATCGCCACCGCGCCCGAGCGCGTACGCTCCAGAATGGTTTGCAGCCGCGCGTTGCGCTCGCCGAACCAGTAGAGCGCGAGCGGATCGGGCAGCTGTCGCACGATCGCGACCGCGTCGTCGATTGTCTGATAGCGGATCACCGGCAGCAGCGGCCCGAAGATCTCCTCGCGCATGATCGGGTGATCGAGCGGCGGATTCAGCGCCAGCGCGGGACGGTAGCGCGGCGCGGCGGCGTCGAACAGCGGCAGGACTTCGAGCCCGGCTTCCAGCGCCTGCAGGCGCGCGTGGGCGCGCGGGCTGTTGAGGCTGGTGAAGTCGCGCCGCTGCGCGTCAGGATAGAGCCGCAGCGCCGCCGCGCGCAGCTGGGCGATGGTTTCGTCGAAACGGTCGGCGGGCGTCAGCACGTAGTCCGGCGCGACGCAGGTCTGTCCGGCGTTGAACAGCTTGCCGGCGATGACGGTCTCGGCGGCGCGCGCGATGTTGGCTTGCGCGTCGAGGATCGCCGGCGACTTGCCGCCGAGTTCGAGGATGAGCGGGGTCAGGCGCGGGGCGACGGCGGTCGCGACCTTCGCGCCGACCGCGCTGGAGCCGGTGAACAGAATTGCGCCGAACGGCAGCGCCGCCAGGCGTTCGCCCAGCGCCGGACCGCCGCAGACCACGCCGACATCGTCGGGGTCGAGATGCGCCGCCGCCAGCGCCGCGATCTCGTCGGCCGTGCGCGGCGTCATCTCCGAGGGTTTGATCAGCGTCGGGCAGCCGGCGGAAAGCGCGCCGATCAGCGGCATCAGCGCGAGTTGCAGCGGATAGTTGCTCGGCGCCATCACGCAAGCGACGCCGCGCGGCGTCGGCTGTCCCCAGGCGCGCGCCGGCCACACCGGCGGCGAGAGCGGCAGCCGCCGCGGCCGCGCCCAGCGCGCAAGGCGGGGCAGGGTGTAATCGATCGCCTGGAGGACGACGATCACCTCCGCCATCAGGGTCTCATGGCGCGAGCGATAGCCGAAATCGGCGCTGATCGCCTTCACGAAGCTCTCCTTGCGGCGGCTGAGGCCCTCGCGCAAAGCGCGCAGCGCCGCGCCTCGCGCCTCGAGCGACAGCCCGCCTCTCGCCTCGAAGCGTCGGAACAGGCGGTCGAATGCAATTTCAGCGGCTTCGATCTCGTTCGACATGCTCTTCATCCTGAAAGCGGCCGATAGAGCCGTCCCTCCTCGTCGCCGAGCGGCCGCGTCAACGGCCGATCGGCGCGCTGCTTTGTACGCCAAGCGCGAGCGGAACGGCGAGCGCAAACCCGTCGCCTAGGCCGCGCGCCAGACTTGCGCAGCGGGGCGATTCCCGCTCCAATAATGGTGTCGCCAGGAGCCGCGGTCATGACACGCCTCAGTCCGTTCTACCGTCCCGAGCATGAGGCGATCCGGGACACGCTGCGCAGGTTCGTGCGCAACGAGATCGAGCCCTACTGCAACCAGTGGGACGAAGCGGGCGAGTTTCCGCGCGAGCTTTACCGCAAGGCGGCCGCCGTCGGTTACATGGGCCTCGGCTTTCCCGAGCGCTATGGCGGCGTCGAAGGCGACCGGTTCATGCGCATCATCGCGATGCAGGAGATCGCGCGCGCCGGCTGCGGCGGGGTCGGGGCGGGGCTGTTCAGCCACACCATCGGCGCGCCGCCGATCCTGCACCGCGGCTCGGAGGCGATGAAGCTGCGCGCGCTGCCGCAAATCCTGTCGGGCGAGAAGATCTCGGCGCTCGCGATCACCGAGCCCAGCGGCGGCTCCGACGTCGCCAGCCTGCGCACGACGGCGCGGCGCGATGGCGACGCCTACGTGATCAACGGCTCGAAGACCTTCATCACCTCGGGAATGCGCGCCGATTTCATCACGCTCGCCGTGCGCACCGGCGGCCCCGGCGCGGGCGGCGTCAGCCTCATCCTGGTCGAAGGCCAGCCGGAGGGGCTGCAGCGCACCCCGCTGAAGAAGATGGGCTGGTGGTGCTCCGACACGGCGACGCTGTATTTCGACAATGTGCGCGTCCCGGCGGAAAACCTGATCGGCCGGGAGGGCGAAGGCTTCAAGGCGATCATGCTCAATTTCAACGACGAGCGCCTGCACGGCGCCGCGGGCGCGATAGCTTCGGCGCGCGTCTGCCTGGACGACGCCATCGCTTACGCCAAAGAGCGCGTGACTTTCGGCAAGCCGCTGGTCGAGCATCAGGTCATCCGCCATAAGCTCGTCGACATGGCGCAGCGGGTCGAAGCCAGCCAGGCGATGCTGGAAATGCTGACCTGGCGGCTGGAGAACGGCGACAACCCGGTCGCCGAGATCTGCATGTTGAAGAACCAGGCGACGACGACGATGGCGTTCTGCGCCTCCGAAGCGGTGCAGATCTTCGGCGGCGCCGGTTTCCTGCGCGGCGTCAAGGTCGAGCGCATCTATCGCGAAGTGAAAGTCAACGCCATCGGCGGCGGCACGGAAGAGATCATGAAGGATCTCGCCAGCCGCCAGATGGGCTTGTGAAATTGGGACCGGGCCAGAGCGCGTCCGCCTTTTCGAAATCGAAACGTCCGGGTATTGTGCAAGCGCAGCGTTCCCGACCGCTTGAACGGGAGCGCGCAGGGAGGATGCATGATCCAGCTCGATGGCGTGGCTGATGTCGCCGACGTGGTCCGCGTTCAGGCGCGCGAGCGCGGGCGTGAGACGGCGCTGATCGTCGATGGGCGCAAGATCAGCTTCGCCGAGGTCGACCAAATCTCGTCACGCATCGCGCAGCGGTTGCTTGCTGAAGGCGTGGAGCGGCAGGAACGCGTCGCTTTTCTGGCGAAGAACTCCGAGTTCTTCTTCGGATTCGTTTACGGCGCGGCCAAGGCCGGGGCGACGCTGGCGCCGATCAACTTCCGGCTGACCGCGAACGAGATCGGCTACATCGTCGCCGACAGCGGCGCGCGCTGGCTTATCGTCGGGCCGGACTTCGCGGAGACCGCGGAGAAGGCGGTTGCGACCCTCGAGCGCAAGCCCAAACTCATCGCGCTGGGGTTCGACCGGCCCGGCTTCGTCCGCCACGACCCATGGATCGGCGACGCGCCGGCGCTCGACCCGCACCTGCCGCTGAAGGATCACGACGATGTGATTCAGCTCTATACGTCGGGAACCACCGGGCTGCCCAAGGGCGTGCAGCTGACGCACGGAAACTACCTGACGGCTTTCCGCCTCGCGCATGGCGCGCCGGGCCTCGCCTACGATCCCGGCGATGTCGTGCTCGGGGTCATGCCGTTCTTCCATGTCGCGGGCGTGAATATCGCGCTGATCGCGATGGCGAGCGGCGCCTGCACAGCGGTGGTGCGCGACTTCGCGCCTGCCGCAGTGTTGGGGTTGATTGCTCGCGAGAGGGGCGCCCATGCGTTTCTGGCCCCGGCGATGATACAGATGTTGATGTCGGCGCCCGAAATGGCGGGCGCCGATCTCACCAGCATGAAGACGCTGGCTTATGGCGCCTCGCCCATCGCCGAAGATCTGCTGGTCAGGGCGAAGGCGCGCTTCGCCTGCAAGTTCGCCCAGTTCTACGGCATGACGGAGACGACCGGCGCCGGCTGCCTGCTGCCGGACGAGGCGCACGATCCCGCGCTCGGCAAGCTTCGCTCCTGCGGCAAGGCCTGGCCGGGCGTGGATCTCAGGATCGTCGATACCGCAGGGCGCGATTGTTGCGCCGGCGAGGTTGGCGAGATCGTCATCCGCGCCCCGATCGTGATGCGCGGCTACTGGAACCGGCCGGAGGCGACCGCAAGCTCCGTGCGCGACGGTTGGATGCACACCGGCGACGCCGCCTATATGGACGCCGAAGGTTATGTCTTCATCTACGACCGCCTGAAGGACATGATCGTCTCGGGCGGCGAGAACGTTTATCCCGCCGAGGTCGAGAATGCGATCTTCGGCCATCCCGGCGTCGCCGATGTCGCCGTGATCGGCGTTCCCGACGAGAAGTGGGGGGAATCGGTGAAAGCGATCGTCGTCGCCAAGCCGGGCAGCGCGCCGGACGCAGACGACATCATCGCCTGGGCGCGCGAACGCATCGCGGGCTACAAAGCGCCGAAATCGGTGGACTTTGTCGCGGCGATCCCACGCAACCTGACCGGAAAGATTTTGCGCCGCGAATTGCGCATGCCGTACTGGCAAGGGCGCGACAGGATGGTCAGCTGACCGCGCGGGTTCATCTGCGCCGATACGTGGAATGCGACGGCCCCGGCCGGCGGCGTCTTTGAATTGAAACAATTCTAAACTGACGCGCACGGCTTGCCGCGCCATGCCGCTCCGGCTAGCTGTTCTGCGACACAGCCGTCCTTGCTATGAAAACCTCGTTGGCTTGCGCTGCTTCAAGGACCAGCGCCCTGACTTCAGCAATTTGGACATAAGGTCCGCCCGGAGCCCCTTATGATCGTGTGTTCCTGCAACCGCATGACCGACGCCGACATCCGCGCGGCGCTGGCGCAGCCGAACGGGCCCGAGCGGGCGCGCGACGTCTACGCCGCCTGCGGCTGCGCGCCCAAATGCGGCGGTTGCGCGGGAACGATCAACCGGCTTATTAGCGAATCGATTGCCGCAAAAGAGAAGCTCGAATCGGCCGTGGAGCGGCGCGACGCGGCCTAACCGGGAAGGATCGTCCGATGCAAGGGGACGCGAAAGTCATCGATTATCTCAATCAGGCGCTGAAACACGAGCTGACCGCCGTCAACCAATATTGGCTGCACTATCGCCTGCTCGACCATTGGGGCTATCTCGAAATGGCGAAGAAGTGGCGCGAGGAGTCGATCGAGGAAATGCGTCATGCGGACACGCTGACCGAACGCATCCTGTTCCTCGACGGCCACCCCAACATGCAATCGCTCAACCCGCTGCGCATCGGCCAGGACGTGAAAGAGATCATCGATTGCGATCTCGCCGCGGAGAACGAGGCCCGCGCGCTCTATCTCGACGCGGCGAAATATTGCGATTCCGTCAACGACCGGGCGAGCAGAAACCTGTTCGAGAAGCTGGTCGAGGATGAGGAAGGACACATCGACTTCCTCGAGCGCCAGCTCGATCTGATCGCGCAGATCGGGTTGCCGCTCTACAGTCAGAAGCACATGGGCAAGCTGGAGGGCTGAGCTTGCGCGGCCTCGACACGGGCCTGCTTTCGAGGCGCCGGCGGGACGACGCTCCCTTGCTCCGCTAGGCGGAGGTTCCCTCTTTCAGGTTCACGAAGCCGCTGATATTGCTGGCATAAGCTTCTTTTGGGCGCCATTGTGTACCCATGTAATGTAGAGAATTCGGTTGATTTTCGTTGCGGCGCTGG
>Ga0181528_10000199_pt1 | contig 55126 bp, 59 predicted proteins | sample PEATcosm2014_Bin_47_FD_119742 | JGI IMG/M metagenome (GOLD analysis project Ga0181528, IMG submission 119742) | Peatland microbial communities from MTU Mesocosm Facility, Houghton, MI, USA - PEATcosm2014_Bin10_10_metaG | ecosystem: Environmental > Terrestrial > Soil > Wetlands > Peat | place...
ACGACAAGCTGCGCGCCAACGCTCCGGTGGAAAATATGTTTCCCGGTCATGACACGAAGATGCTGACGGATTTTCCCAAGGTAGCCGAAGACGTCACGCAGTTGGCCTGAAATCTCGCTCAGGCAAGCTTATCGAATGCGCTCTCCGTGACCATATAGTTCGCGGAAGATTGATTGCAATTGCAGAGGCCCAAATTAAGTCGCCCTTTCTTATGGGTGACTTTTTGGGTGACCTAGCAAAACAATAGCTCCCGTGAGGAAGCCTGTAAAGTGTGTATTATCTTTAAGATATAATGGTCGGGGAGAGAGGATTTGAACCTCCGACCCCCTGGTCCCGAACCAGGTGCTCTACCAGGCTGAGCCACTCCCCGACTATTTGGAAAGGCGCGATTATTCCCGCGCTGAATGGATTATAGCAGAGCAGCAAGCACGTGCAAAAAGTCATCCTTGCAATTGGGACAAAGGCGAAAGGACTGCCCGCAGCACGCAATTTTACAGTCGCTGCAGTGTTTGTCAGGCGCCAAGCCTGCCTAGTCCGATTCCGATTGCATAGGTCACTACGCCTTCGATGGCACCGACTGCGGTCATCTCAAAACCACTGCTCCACCATGAACGAACCGTGATTAGCGACTTCGCCGCACCAACCGCGAAATGAGCCGCAAGCGAGATAACGGCCGAGGCGATTACCGCCGGATATCCGCTCAGAAAAAAGAACGGGACGATCGGCACAAAGGCTCCCACAGCCGTGGAGAGCGCACCGGAAAAGGCCGAGGTGATGGGATTGCTCAAGGCTTCTTCGGTTGAGTTCAGCCGCTCGGTAGCCAGCGCACGCAGCATCTGCTCAGGGTCTTTTGCGATGTGTTCCACGACACGGTCGGAGTCGTCCTGCGGCAATCCCTTGACCTGGTAATACAGTGAGAGCAGTTCGCGCGCTTCGAGGTTATTCGTGCGAATGGCTTCGCGTTCCCGCACCAATTCGGCCTCGTAGATTTCGGCTTCGCTCTTGGCTGCAAGGTAGGCTCCCGATCCCATGGACAGGGCGCTGGCGACCATGCCAGCAATTCCCGCGAGCAGCACGTAGTGCGAATTGCCAAGGGTTGCGCCCGAGACTCCGGAGACAATTCCAAAGATCGCTCCGAGTCCGTCATTCACTCCGTAGATGGCATCTCCAATCCAACCTGCCGCCTGCTTGCCGGCGTTTGAGCGTTTCGCCAGCAACTCAGCGATCACCGATTTCGGATCAGCCTTCATCTCGGCGACGGCTGATGCCGGATAGTGATCGCGTATCAGGCTCCCGAGTTCGCGGTAGTGCTCCTTCTCGTCTTCTATGACCCGGTGCAGGATTGCGATGCTCGGTTCATCGCCGAGTTCTTCGAGCTGTTTTCCGTACTTGGCGATGTCGCGGCTCTCGTCGATTTCAAGACGTCGCAGTGCCATGCCAGGGCCGCCGACGCGATTCGCAAGGGTATCGGCCTCGCCTGTGGCGGTGCCTTCGTAGCGCGGCACGCTGCCACCGAGTTCGCGAATACGCTTTGCCCATAGTGCGGCGTGGCGGGCTTCGGCCTCAGCCAGGTTGCGCAAAATGTGTTTTCGGATTGGATCACTATCGCGTTCGGAAAACGCATTGTAGGTATGAAATCCGCGCATCTCCGCTTGCCAGTTCTGCGAAAGCGCGTCTAAGATCTTGTGTTCAGAGGAATTACTCATCACCGGCCATGATACCCTCGTGGGGCAAGCCAGACAATCAAGCCTCTCTTGATTTGGCGTTAGTCCTTAGCTAACGCGAATTCGCAGCACTGGGCCGCACCATTTTTGCTGGATCTACGACGCGGTCAAATTCCTCCTCGCTGACATAGCCCAATTCCAAGGCGGCAGCCTTCAGCGTCATGTCTTTCAGCATCGCGCGATGAGCTATTTCAGAGGCCTTGTCGTAGCCGATCACCGGCGCCAGCGCGGTCACAAGCATCAGCGAGCGCTCGACGTACTCCTTCAATTTGCGTAGGTTTGGCTGGGTACCCTCCACCAGAAACTTGCGGAAGTTTGTGCAGCCATCGGCCAGGATCGTGATCGAGTGAATGATGTTGTGGATCATCAGCGGCTTATAGACATTCATTTCGAGGTAGCCGCCCGCTCCGCCAAAACCCACCGCAACATCGTTGGACATCACCTGGACGGCGATCATCGTAAGGGCTTCCACCTGGGTCGGGTTTACCTTGCCTGGCATAATCGAGGAGCCGGGCTCATTCTCTGGAATCATCAACTCCGCAAATCCGGCGCGCGGCCCACACGACATCAGGCGAATATCGTTCGCAATTTTGTACAGCGAAACGGCCACCGTGCGCAGCGTTCCGGAAAGTTGTACGAGCGCATCGTGCGAGCCTTGTACGGCAAACTTATTGGGCGCGGTGATGAATGGAAGCCCAGTCAGGCGCGCGATTTCCGCAGCGGCGGCCTCCGCAAATCCTTCAGCGGCGTTGATTCCGGTGCCCACCGCCGTGCCGCCGAGCGAGAGCTGGTACACGCCCTTGAGCGCGTCGTCGATCCGTTCCAAATCGTCCGATAGCAGGGTCGCGTAGCCGGACCACTCCTGGCCCAGGGTTAACGGGGTCGCGTCCTGCATATGCGTGCGGCCAATTTTGATGATGTCTTTCCACTCCTCGGACTTCGCGGCAATTGCGTCGTGTAGCGCGCGGAGCGAGGGGATCAACTTCTGCTTCACCTGCAGCGCAGAGGCAATGTACATGACCGAGGGAAATGTATCGTTGGACGATTGCGACAGGTTGACTTGATCGTTGGGATGCACGGGGATCTTGCTACCAAGCGGCGTGCCCACCAACTGGGAGCAGCGATTGGAGATGACTTCGTTCACGTTCATGTTGAACTGCGTGCCGCTTCCAGTCATCCACACATGCAGAGGAAACATGTCATCATGCTTGCCGGCAATAATCTCATCGCAGGCCTGAACGATGAGTCGGTGCGCTTCGTCGCTCAATCGCTTGCCAGCGTGGTTTGCATTGGCCGAAGCCTTTTTCAGGATAGCGTATGCCGCAATCATCTCGCGTGGAATCAAATCGTGGCCGATGCTGAAATACTCGATTGATCTCTGGGTCTGAGCGCCCCACAGCTTATCTGCGGGGACCTCGATCTCCCCCATGCTGTCGCGCTCTATTCGCATTTTGCTCATTGTGCTTGCTCCGCGTTTCCTCTTTAAGCTATACACGGAAGCTATACGCCCGCGCAGAAAAAGGTCAACCACTACTACAAGGGCTTGCAGAGGTGGAGGGTATCGATTCGAGGGTTATCGCCGCAAGAAACAGCGGCCCGACCCTAAGGTACCCGACGTTCTTAGTTCTCCCACCTTTTGAATTCTCACCTTCAGGCGGCGTCTCTCTGTGTACGACGCACAGTGGCTTCCCGCTCTGGTGACCGATCCAGAAACTCGTGCGCGATCCAGGCGTCTAGCGCAACCCGGCCAGGGCCAAAAATCAGGATCAGCAAGGCAGCGAAGAGAAACGTGTAAGGAGCGGCGGCGTAGAACTTTCCGGGGTCGCTGAAGAACGAGAGCAATGCTTCGCGGTCTGCCGTCAGGTAGGCGACGAACATATTTCCGGTCAACACCAGTCCGGTGAGGCGCGAGGCGAGTCCCAGAATTAGTAGCACTCCGCCGAAACACTCAACGCAGGCAACGAACAGCGCGGTAGGTCCCGGTGCGGGAATCCCCAGCGCGGTGAAGAATCCCGTGACTTGTGCGAGGTTGTGCAATTTTCCCCAGCCGGTCTGCATGAATTGCCAGCCCCAGTAGAGCCGCACGAAAAGAAGAAATGCAGATTGCGTGTACGGGTTCAGCGAATTCAACCAGCCATGACCTTTAGCGAATGTGCGAGTGATTGTGTTCGAAATCATGCTGCTCCTGACTTGCCGGGGTGGGTTTGCAGAACCAACCGAGCGCCGAAAACAGCGCGAAGGTATCTTGAATGTGCCCCTGGCACTGTTCCGTTGTAAGCGTTGATTCCGAGTATGCATAGCCCACCGCGTTCGCGATGGACACTCCGTTGGCCAGTGCGCTCACCAGTCTAAACATCTCAGCGTCAAGCCTCTTGTAATGCACGACCAGCTCACTGCGATGAATCGCGATGTACACGGGGATTGATAAACTCGCCCGCGCAATTCTTCTCTGGGAGACGGCTCGCGGCACACCTCCGTTGCGATTTGCAGATTCGCGAATTTCCAGCAGAAGGGCCTCGACCTCATGCCCCGTCTCGACCAACCGCAAGTGCGGTTGAAGCCGCAGAGTGCTGTCGGGTTCCAACTCAGCGACGTCGGTTGGGCTCAAGCGTTCATGCTCGGCAGCGTCAAAAGACTCGATCTCCGCCCACTCAAGCTTCGCCATATCAAGGGCAATTTCATAGTTTGCGCCTACCAGCGTGGAATTCCGCTCCATCCATGCAACCAGGTGTTGTCCGAGGTTGCGCATCGTGAAAGATTCGGATGGGCATTCGGCCAGATAACTGCGTCGCAAACGCTCGAACCGCTTTGCGCCAATCAGTGCGCGCACTCCCGGAAAATCGTCGCCAAAAGCTTCTAATATGCGAAACCAGTAGGACCGGCTATAAATTTCAAGCCGCTCAAGACTGCTCAGGCGCGAGTTGGCCTTTACCAAAGCGATGCCATCTTTCGCGCCGCGCTTCTTCAGACCGTCGCGCAATGACATGGGTTGCATCACCGCCCGTGCCATGCTGCGTTGGAATTCCTGTAACCCAGTCATGATTGCACTCCTGCGAGTTGCCGCATCTTTTCCGCGCTTGCCTTGGTTGTTACCGCGTCGAGAAACTTCGTTGCTTTCAGTGCTTCGTTGTGTACCTCGTCGAAGGGAGGAATGTGATCATCCCATTCGAGTAGGGTTGCGGTCGGTCCAGTCCGCCCCAGCGCCCGCTCATATAGTTTCCAGACGGGATCGATTACAGGATGGTCATGGGTGTCGAGAATAAAGCGCTCGTATCGCGAGTGACCGGCAATGTGGATCTGCGCTACGCGTTCTGACGGGATGTAGTCCACATACTCCACGGGATCGAATTCGTGATTCATCGAACTGACGTAAATGTTATTGACGTCGAGCAGAATTCCACAGTCCGCGCGCTCCACCACCTCTGTTAGAAATTCCCATTCCGTCATTTCCGAGTCGTGGAACTCGGCATAGCTGCTCACGTTTTCAAGTACCACCGGAACTTCTACAAAATCCTGGACTAGGCGAATGTTTTTCGCCGCCACGTCTATGGCCTCCCACGTGTAAGGGAGGGGAAGCAAGTCGTGCGTGTAGCGTCCATCCACGCTGCCCCAGCACAGATGATCGGAGAGCCACGGCGTTCCGGTGCGGCGCACCAATGCCTTCAGCCGCCTCAGGTGCTCACGATTCAGCGGCTGAGCGGAGCCAAAGTACATGGAAACTCCGTGTTGCACAACCTTGTACTGCTCCAGGATTGAATCAAGGATCGCCAGCGGTCGGCCGCCATCAATCATGTAGTTTTCCGAGATAATCTCGAACCAGTCCACCAGCGGCTTCTTCTCAAGAATATGCTGATAGTGTGGGATTCTCAGCCCAATACCAATCCCGTATTCGGTAAACCCATTGAATCGATTTGCCGGCATGAGCCTACCCTTTTTGCGATGAATTCGGATCCGGGGAACCGGAGCTTGCCGGTCCCCTCTGAGTTGTGCCGAGTTGCGTTAGACCGCTCGATTCACCTAACCGTTGGTAGCGCAGCCACCCTTGCCCTTGCAGGAGTTCTTGCCTTTGCAGCCGTTGTCCCCGGTCTTGCAGCCGCCTTTCCCTTTACACGAATTCTGGCCCTTACAGGAGTGTTTATCCGACTTCTTGTCGTCGAAGCTGGACGAGGCAGACATGCCCATGGCACGAGAGATCCTATTTGCTCCCGTATTGGTAGTGGTGGATGCCGAAAGAGAGGTCGTGGTGCCGGTCAGCAGACCTGACATGGCAGCGGTCATCAACAGGGACTTCATGGTGGCTTTGGTCATCGTGTCTCCTTGTTTGTCAGAAGGGTGGTTTGACTTTGGCGCCGCAGATCAGGTTAGTGAATTCAGCGACGGATAAGAGAGATGCCAAACAAGCCGTCGGAGTTGCCGAAGCCGCCTTACGTGAAGTGGCTTCGGTCGCTTCCTAAATGAACATGAGGCTGTCGTGAGAAGCTTAAGGACCCTCCGCGCGGCACGGGATGACGCCCTGCACTACTGGTGCAACACGGCAATTCAGAAATTGCGCTAGAAGTCCTTGCGCAAATCCATACCTTTATACATGCCTGCGACAAAATCGCCATATCCGTTAAACATCAGGGTGTCGCGCTTGAATATCTCGCCGATACGTCGCTCCTTTGCCTGGCTCCAGCGCGGGTGATCGACCTGCGGATTCACATTTGAATAGAAACCGTACTCATGCGCGTTCGCCTCATTCCAACTCGTTACCGGCATCTTATCCGTCAGCGTAATTCTAACGATCGACTTCGCGCTCTTGAACCCGTATTTCCATGGCACAACGACGCGCACCGGAGCGCCATTCTGGTTTGGAAGTACGTCTCCATAGAGACCGACCGTGAATAAGGTGAGCGGATTCATGGCTTCGTCAAGACGCAATCCCTCCTTGTAGGGCCAGTCGAGCACATCGCGCTGCTGGCCTGGAAGTTCACCGGGGCGCGAAACGGTGGTGAAGGCCACGAACTTTGCTTGCGGGCTTGGCTCTACGCGGTCCAGCAACGCTTTCAGCGGGAAGCCGATCCAGGGAATTACCATCGACCAGCCTTCAACGCAACGGTGCCGGTAGACGCGCTCTTCCAGTGGTGCCAGTTTGAGCAGTGAATCGTAGTCCAGCTTTTGCGGCTTGTGTACCAGGCCATCGATCTGCACGGCCCAAGGTTGAGGGTGAAAGCTGCCCGCAATCTTGGCTGGAGTTTCCTTGTCGGTCGAAAGCTCGTAGAAGTTGTTGTAATGGGTGATGTCCTGGTAAGGTGTCAGCTTTTCGCCCGTCGTGCTAATGGGACTCTTCGAGAACTGGAGCTTGGTTCCGGCAAAAGCGTGGGTTGGTGGCGAGAACAGGTCTGTAATCTTCTTGCCTGATAGCGCCAGGGCCCCGAGTCCGGCAGCCGCGGCTAGAAACCTGCGACGATCCAGATACAGAGACTTTGGCGTGATCTCGGAGGACTTCGCTTGATCGATTCTAAGCTTCACTATGCACCTTCATTTCAAGCCCGGTATAACTATACGATTGAAAATTTGAGGAAAAGTTACATTGAAACTTATCGCGCTCAGTGGCGGGTGCCGTCGATGGTGCGCATCTCTCCGCAAGAGCGATGATAGCCCGCGGTGAAGGGCACGGAGTAGCGCAGGTTGCGGGAGGCACGTAAAGACTTTTGGGAGAGAGGTTAGGAGGACACTCAGGCTTTCTTCAATTCCACTAGAACTTGCCGGGCAATCTCTTTCAGTGTTTCGAAGACTCCTACTCCCTGTGACGCGATGGATTCAAAAACGGGTTCATCCCGTCGGCACAACTGTTGCTTCATTTCGCTGACCGGGAGCACATTGGGCAGGTCGCGTTTGTTCAACTGCAAGACGTAAGGAATGGTTGAGAAATCGTATCCATGCTCCTGCAAATTACGGACCAGATTATCCAGCGCTTCCACGTTTGCATCGGCGCGCTCGGCCTGCGAGTCGGCCACGAATACCACACCGTCCACGCCCCGCAGAATGAGCTTGCGCGATGCATCGTAGAACACCTGGCCAGGGACCGTGTACAGGTGAAATCGGGTTTTGAAGCCGCGGATTGTTCCAAGATCAAGCGGGAGAAAATCGAAAAAGAGCGTACGATCCGTCTCCGTTGCCAGGGAGATCATCTTGCCCTTTTGCTGTTCGCCCGTCTTGTCAAAGATGTGCTGCAAATTCGTCGTCTTCCCGCCTAAGCCGGGACCGTAGTAGACGATCTTGCAGTTAATCTCGCGCGCGGCGAAATTGATAAAGCTCAATGATTCCTCAAACCTGCTGCCGCAACGTTGCCGGACAGAGCAGATACTTGCGTTATATCACAACCAAGCGGACCAACTACCCTGTAATTGTCAACCTTTATGCGCCTAAAAGTCACATTCTGTTCAGATTACGAAAGTTCGCAAACTGAGTACCTTTGGCAAATTTGTGGTCACTATTGCTGCTGCGGCGCCGGGTAGTAACCGTCGCGTGCGTACACCTTCAGGCTAGAACCGTAGCCGCCGACCCGTACTTCAATCTTGCGGTAGGAGGTGGACGCGGTTGCCGCCGAGTTGTACACCAGCGTGTACTGGCTTCGGGACTGTTCCATCGCGCTGCCGTATGCCGATTCCAGTGCCTGAGCCGTGAATTCCGTAAAGATCTCACCACCGGTCGCAGAGGCATACTTGGGCAGCACGTTGCTGTAGCCCTGGCGCGGAAGTCGAATTTTCTCCAGCTTGTTATAGATCCGAATCGCCGAGGTATCCACCGCTACGCCATACACGCTAACATTATTTGTCAGCAACACTTTAAGAACGTCCTTATAGCTGGCACGCGAGCCGCTTTCGCGTCCGTCGGAGATGATGAAGATCACCCGGCGGCGCGCTTTCTCGCGACGTCCCAAATCGACTGCAGCGCGCAGCAGGGCGTCATTCAGCACCCTCGAAGGCTCTGCCTCCCTCGGCACCGCACCCTCAATGTTCGTGCGCTGCTGGCCAGGATCAAACACTCGTCCGTTGACGGATGGCCCAACGGTCATGGGGTTGAAGACGTTCGGTCCCGAGCTGGGCCCCTGAAGTTCCTTGATTCGCGTCAATGTCCGGGTCGTGGTGTCGCCCAGCGCGGCCAGATAGTCCTGCTGCTGCTTGACCGTATTGCCGTAGGTATAGACCGAGAGTTCGTCAAACTGGCTGAATGAGCCTACCAGCGCGGAGAATGTCTCCTTGACCTTGCGCAATGCGACCTCCGGCATTCCAACGTCGACGATAATTGCGGCTGAAACGGGGAATGGATCGCTGGTGAAGAAATTAATGCTCTGCTTCACGCCATCTTCGTACACGGAGAAGTTATCTTTGGTGAGTCCGGGAAACAAGTGCCCTGTCGCGTCCTTGACCGTAACCGGAATCGGAACCGCATTGACGTTGACGCGAATAATTCCGCTGGTCTCGTCGTATCCGCTGCTGGTTGCGTTGGCCACCCGGTTCGAGGGCACAATGCGTCCCACGGGTCCCGGCTTGGAAACTGGGGTCTCGCTCTCGGCCTCCGCAGCGGTGGCTGCGGCTGTATCTGCGGAACTGGCTTCCTTCGATGACTCCTGGCTTTGTCCAGCCGGACTGGCCGGTGTTCCGGGAAGCTTCCGGTTGGCCGCCGGAGCATCTGGCAAAGCCTGGTTCGGAGCAGGCTGAGGCTTAGGTGCCTCCGGTAGTCCTTGCTGTGCAAAACCAGCTAGGGACACCGCCAGCAGGATCGAAAGTAAAATTGCAAAACGCCGTATGCGTTGCATCAGGAAACCCCTCCGCGAAAGAACCATAGCCGGATTCAGAATTGCCAAACCGTAACTCCAAAACAAATTTCGATGCTACAAATACACTGTAACAAGCAACTAACCCTGCAGTCCTGTAGGTAATTACATACTAGACTATGGGCGGACAAGGCGAGAAACCGTGCTCAACCTTAGGCAATTAAGGATACCCGCCATCTCGGTAATTGCATTGTGTTTGATGTCGTGGACCGGCGTCCAGGCGCAACGTACGCCCAAAGAGCCGCCGAAGGCTTCAAACGCGCCGGATGACAATGGCGATTTCCTGCCCGATGTACCAAAGCTCCGCGATAAGACCGCGGAACCGGAACAGCCGATCACTACCCTGAAAGTCGACGTCCAGGTGGTGAACGTCTATTTTAACGTGAAAGACAAGCGCGGGGCACTGATTCCGAATCTAAACAAAGAAGCATTTCAGGTCAACGAAGACGGAAAACCGCAGACAATCAAATATTTTGCTGCGGATTCCAACCAGCCCCTCACCTTGGGACTGCTGATCGACACCAGCGGTAGCCAGACTCGGGTGCTGCCCATGGAGCAGGAGGTGGGCGCTGCGTTTCTGCGCGATGTCCTTACGCCCAAGGACTTGGCCTTCCTGATCAATTTTGATATCTCCGTCAACATGATTCAAGACTACACCAACGATGCCGTCCGGCTGCGGCGGGCTATGGAAAAGACGCGCATCAACGACGGAGGCGGCAGCGGCGCAGGAGGCATTGCGGGTGCCGGACAGGGCACGATTCCCGTTCAGCGTCCCAAGGGAACGCTTCTGTATGACGCGGTTTACCTGGCCTCAACTGAAAAATTGGCGAAAGAAAGCGGTCGCAAAGCGATGGTCCTGCTTACCGATGGAGGAGATCAGGGTAGCGACGAAACCCTTGCCAATGCCATTGCCGCTGCCCAAGGGTCCGAGGTGATCGTGTATGTCATCATGATCGCGGATCGCGCTAACTATATGCCCGGCGACCGCGAAATGCACAAATTGGCCGATCAGACCGGTGGGCGCGTAATCGATGTTGGCAACAACCCCAAGAAGCTTCGCGAAGCCTTTGACCAGATTGGCGCGGAACTGCGCAGCCAATACATGATTGGCTATGTCCCGACGAACACCGCCGCAGACGGAAAGTATCGCAAGCTGGAAGTCAAGCCGGTCGATCCGGAATACAAGATTCAGGCGCGCAAAGGCTACTACGCACCCAAGGAGTAAACGCCGGAATCATTGCCGCCCTCACTTCTTGTTTGGAGCGTAATATCCCTTGCGGGCGCGAATTTTCACATTGGACCTGCCCGGCGCGTCGATTGAGATTGCGTGATAACGGCCATCCTGAGCAAAATTCTGCGGCTTGTAGGCGATCACGTATTGGCTTCGCAACTCGTCCTGAATCTCCGCAAACGCGTTGGCCACCTCTTCGATGCGCAGTGGAAAAAACACCCGTCCGCCGGTGGCTTCGGCGTAGCGCATTAGCACCTTATCGCCCTTTTTGTCAGACCCGGTGATGTTGGTGCTGATCACGTAAATAATGACTTCAGCGCGGAGTGCAGCCGCAATGGCTTCCTCGCGAAGATGACGGCTCTGGTTGTCATCGCCGTCGCTGAGCAGAATGATGGCCCGTCGCGAAGGTCCGTGAATGGGTGCCTTGGCGAGTTTCTCGCTGGCCTGGAAAACTGCGTCATGCAGCGCGGTGGCACCGCCGGGACGCAGAACCCGCACGCCGCGAGCCAACATATCCGTGTTGTCGGTGAAATCCTGCGTCAGGTCTGAAACCGAGTCGAATCCCACCACAAAGGCCATGTCGGAATTCGGACGTACGACCTGATGCAGAAACTCCACGGCTGCATCCTGCTCGAAGCGGAAGCGGTCGCGAATCGAATTGCTCGCATCAATCAGCAACCCGACGCGAAGCGGGAGCCCGGTTTCGCTCTCAAAGGCAGATATGCTGACCGGTGGCTTGCCCTCGTCGAGAAGACGGATGTTTTCTTTCTTCAGGTCTTTGATGAAGTGGCCATGCTTGTCGGTCGCGGTGAAAATCAAATCCACGAGATCGACGTCCACGCCGATGCGAAACTCGCCCTCCTCCTCCTGTTCCTGTGGTGCAGGCTTTGCAGGCTGGGTGTACATCGGCGGGAATAGCGAAGCGGGGTCGGCTGATTTCGGTGCCGCTGAATTCCCCGAGCTTTGGCCAGCGGCGTTTTGCCGGGCCGCTGCCGTTTGTGCAGCTTGCGTAGCAGCAGACGGTGGCAGCGAGGTCAACGTCGTTGCAATCCCTGGCGCGATGGCCGGTGCGGGTTGTGTTTTCTCAGGCGCTTGAGCCGGCGCTCCTGGAAATCGCGGCTGAACCGCGGATGGCGCGGAAGGGAGGTCTTGCGTGTTTTGCGACGAGGCTACGGACGTCAGTAAAAGGGCAGCGCTAAACAGGGCTGTAACCAGCTTTGTCATGCGTCAAGTGTATAACGGCAATGCAAGTCCATGGCTGCGCAAACCTGCTTACGCAATTGGTTCCAGCTTAGCCTGTCCTCAGGCAATCGCCTCAGCGCTGCGGCGGAGCTTCTCCAGAAACGCCTGCAGGTCTTCGGGAAGCGGCGCACTGAACTCGACGGCCTTGCCGGTTTTCGGATGCGTGAAGTTCAGATGCGCGGCATGGAGAAAATTGCGTGGCAGTGACAGCGTCGCTGCGCTTTCGCCATGGGCGCGGGCTTTCTTGGCTTCCGTTCGAGAACTGATCGCGGTTCCCTGGCGTTCGCGTGACAGCGTGTTTGGCAGAAGAATTTGCGGCGCGCCGTAGAGCGTGTCGCCCACGATGGGGTGTCCAATGGAACCCATGTGTACGCGAATCTGGTGCGTGCGCCCGGTTTCAATCCGCACCTCGGCCAATGCGAAGCGTCCATAGGGCGTCAGCAGGCGCTCGATCACCTTATAGTGCGACACCGCCGTCCGGGGATCGATGCCGGTAACGCTCATCCGAGTGCGGTTGTGCGGGTCGCGCCCAATCGGATCGTTCACCGTTCCCTCGTCCGTCTTGGGCCAGTTGTGAACCAGCGCAAGGTAGGTCTTATGCACCTGCCGCGATGAAAACTGGTCGACCAGTTTGCGGTGCGCTACATCGTTCTTTGCCACCACAATCAGGCCACTGGTGTCTTTATCCAGACGATGTACGATCCCGGGGCGCAGTTCGCCGCCCATGTCGCTGAGCTTGTTAAAGCGAAACAGCAGCGCGTTCACCAGCGTGCCTCGGTTGCGCGGATCTTCGGCGCTTCCGGAGCTGGCGTGAACCACCATTCCCGCTGGCTTGTTGACTACCGCAAGTTCCTTGTCCTCGAATACCACGGTCAGTGGAATGTCTTCGGCAAATGCCTTGAGCGGAGCCGCTTCAACTGCCCCAATAATCTCGATGACCTCGCTGCCCTTGAGTTTGAGCGAAGCTTTGGCTGGACGTTCGTTTACCAGCACCTTGCCCTGCTCCACCAGGGTCTGTACCCGCACCCGGCTTACATCCGGAATGCGCGCCACAAGAAAGTGGTCCAGACGCACTCCGATATCTTCTTCCGAAGCGTTAAATACGGTGGGAGCGTCGGGCTCTTCGATCGCCGGAACGTCCACCGGAATCTCGTCGACTTCAACCGGTTCGGGCTGGGGAGCGGTCACCGTTTTGTCTGCAATTTTTTTGCGTGCCATTGTATTGAGGATAGCAGGTACACGTATTAGGAGTATTCCGAAGGGCTGTTGACGTTGACTCGATTCGGCGCACCCTGAATATATGTCCAAGGTGAGCAACATTGGTCAGACCGCAGACTTTCGGGAATGAGAAGGTGAAAGAGTGAATAGCGACTGAGGAGGCTAAAGTGCTCTGGACAGCTTTTATCGTGCTTCTGGTTTTGTCCCTTATGGGACTTAGTATCCAACTCGGTTGGATCCTGATCCACTTCTTCCTTGCCGTCGTGTTTGGTGGTTATCGCGTTGCATCACCTGTAGACATCAAAACCCGCGTCTTTACCGCTTTGCCTGCCGTAGCACGCCTGTAGACGCGGCATTCTGGCGAAAAGCCTTTGCTCATAAATGCGCTATAAACGATTCTCTCCGACTGCAGATACATTTCTGGTCACCGATTCTGAGGTTGTTGTTCGAGATCGGAGTTTTTCAACAGCTACAGTCCAAGGCACTCACTATTCCAGTTCGGAAATTACCTTGAACTAGGCAGTTAAGCGCGTGAGGCTGTTGGCGTCACGGTCTTGGCCTTTTCCTTCGGGGAAGAATGGAACGAGCGCAGCGGGATGCGGCGAATGTAGATGATGAATCCAGCCACTACGAGGCCGAGCGCGATCAACTGCGTTCCGGTCATGAACCCGCCGAGCACTTCGCCGCGTCCAGGATCGCCACGAAAGAACTCGAAGATGTAGCGCTCGATGCCATAGACGATCATGAACAGTGCGATCACTTGACCTTCAAATTTCTTGCGCTTGCATAGCCAGAAGAGGAAGGCGAAGTTGATGAACTCGGCTACGGACTCATAAAGTTGCGTTGGATGCAGTGGCTCGTTCAGCGGAGTGCCGGAGAATTCAGCGGCCCAAGGATTGTGAAACGTGATCGCCCACGGTACATGAGTCTCGCGGCCAAAGCAGCATCCCGCGGCAAGACAGCCAATTCGCCCAAAGGCGTGGCCCAAGGCAACTCCGGGGGCAAACACATCGGCAGCCGAGAGGAATGGAATCTTTTCGCGCCGCACATACCACCAGGTGCAAGCGATGGCCAGCAGCAATCCGCCGGAGAAAACGCCGCCGGACTGCAAGGTCGCCATGCTGAAGATGCGGCTCGGCTCGGCAAGGTAGTCGCGCCAGTCCACAATGAGCATCAGCAACTTGGAGCCAATGATTCCACTGAAGGCGGCAATGCCACCCAGGTTCCACATCTGCTCGGGATCGAGGCCGCGAAAACGTGCAAGGCTGAAAATTACGGATAGTCCGGAGATCATACCCAACGCGGCCAGAAAGCCGTAGGTGGGCAGAGCGAATGAGCCGATATGAAATAAATGTGGGAACACGTCTCTATTGTAGATGGAGACGCATGGAGTCAGGTCGCAGCAAAATCAAAAGACGATGACAATTAGCGATCTCGAAACTATAGGTACCAGCCCGCGTAGCCGTGTGAGGCAGGGTTGCTGTGAACCCGATTCACCAGGTGGGCGCCCTCCGTGGTCCATTAGGCCGATCCAACTGGGGATCAGCACACCGGACCAATTGTCGAGTTGGGCACCCTATTTAGAAATATCGGTTCGCAGTGGTGTTCCGCCACATCACCAACCTGGCAGGCCGGCACCATAGTGAATCAGATGCTATGCGAGAGCAAGCAATAGCGCAAGGGAAACGGCGCGAAATGTTGGCACTTGGCGTGCGAAGAGAAAAGCGATTCGGAACCGAATTGCTGCGGTCTGAATTACGCGGTTACGCTTGGGGCTCAACCGGGAAGCGGAACAATCGCATCGCATTTTCAGAAAGATATGCGCGCTGGGCTGCCGGACCAAGCGGCAATGCCATAGCTGCTTTCCCTGACGCCCGCCATCCCTTTGAGGACGAACGGAACAATGCGCGCTCACGTCCCTTCAATTCCACGTATTCGCACAGTGCGGCGTCGGCCTGCAGTTCCTCCGGGCGCAGAGCGAACGAGATGTGCGGAAAGCGCTGCAACAGAAGCAGGATGCTTGCCGTGTTGATAAACGGCGGTGTGGCCAGCAGAATATCAAGTTCCGGAAAATCGGCGGCTACTACTTCCACCTGTGGACGGTAATGCAGCCATCGTTCACGGCTGGTAAATTCCAGCACCACGGGTGAACGCATTTTTGCGCACATTCCGTAGAGCGGATACATGCGAGGTGCATCCAGTCCGCTTGAACAACTCTCGGCCAGCGCATAAGCGCCAACTAATCCGCCGCTGGTGGCCCCTTCGTCGATCCAGCGCAAACTATCGCCGATCCGCAGGGAATCATAAGATGCGAGTCCGCGCAACAACTTTGAATTTTTTGCGACCGAGTCCACAATTTCGTGAGTCATCCGGTCCGCGCAATTCCAATGGTGCTGGCATCCGGCGCAATTGCAGGGCGCGAGCACGGCGCCGCTAATTCCGCTGGAAATCATCTCTGGGGAAAGGTCTTGATCGAATGGGGCACAATCGGAAATCTGCAGGACTTTAGGGTTTCTTGGAAGGCAGAAGAGAGCGTCTATGATCGTTGCACTCGACATGGCACACTCCGACGAACAGGGAAGCTTAGTGCTATCGTCCGTGAGTTTCAGTGACCGCGGTCACCTGCTTAAGTCCGCCGCAAAGTCAGGGATGAAACGTGTACTGCAAGCCCTAAAACAAAGGCCCGGAGAGTCCGGGCCTCACTGCAAAATTTTTTGCGCCGTATTACTTGTCGTAATGCAAAAGCGAGAACACGTCGTATGGCGCCAGCCGCTCGCGCCCGTTGAGGAAATCCAATTCCACCACGAAACTGAGGCCGCAGATATCCGCGCCCAGTTTGCTGGCCAGCGTGGCCGCCGCAACCGCCGTGCCGCCCGTAGCCAGTAGGTCGTCAACGATCAGCACGCGCTGTCCGGGCTGGATTGCGTCCTTGTGAATCTCCAGCGTGTCGGTCCCATACTCCAGGTCGTAGGTGTAGCTCACGGTTTCGCCAGGTAGCTTTTTCGGCTTGCGAACCGGAATGAATCCGGCGTTCAGCCGATAGGCTATGGCAGGGCCAAAAATGAAACCGCGCGCCTCCATGCCCAGCACCAGGTCTACGTTCTTATCCAGGTATGGTGAAGTCATGTAATCCACCACGCGGGCAAAGCCGGCGCGGTCCTTGATCAGCGTGGTGATGTCATAAAAGAGAATCCCCGGCTTGGGATAATCGGGAATCTCGCGGATAAGTTTCTTGAGATCTTCAGAAGCCATTACGGTTTGTATTTGAGACAAGATGATCACCGCGTTTCTTCAGTTTGGAATGTCTTGTATCCGCTGAACGGCGCTGCGTCTTCTACTTCGACTCGGTCAATGCGCGCGGCCCGCGGCCCTTCCCGCAGCTTATCGTAGAGCGAGTTCAACTGCGCGTTGGTTCCGGAAGCCAGCACCTCCACCGCGCCATCATCGCGATTGCGTACCCATCCGCCAACGCCGATCAGTTGCGCTTCGCGCTCCACAAACCAGCGGAAGCCAACACCTTGCACACGGCCTGTAACCAGGTATCGCCGGAAAATCTGAGTCCCAGCCATCGCTCTCCTGAAATTTTATGCCCGGGACAGATAGGTTCCTTCGGCGGTATCCACCCGAATTTTGTCGCCCTGGTTCACAAACGGAGGAACCTGAACGATTAATCCGGTCTCGGTGGTCGCCGGTTTGGTGACGCTAGAGGCGGTAGCCGATTTCAGTCCCGGCTCGACCTCCAGAATCGTAAGTTCAACCGTCTGCGGCAAATCGACGCCTACCGGTTTATCGTCGAAGAATTCCACTGTCACTTGAAGATTCGGCGTCAGGTAGTCCACTGCATCGCCGAGCACGTCGCGGTTCAGCGCCGTCTGCTCGTAGGTCGCAATGTCCATGAAGAAATAGTTGTCGCCGTCGTTGTACAGGTACTCCATCTTATTTTCGTCGACAACGATCTTATCGATGGCGTCGCCCGAGCGGAAGCGGTGCTCGAACATTGCGCCGGTGCGCAGGTTGCGCAACTTGGCTTGGATGAATGCGCGCAGGTTACCCGGCGTGCGGTGCTCAACGCTGAACACCGAATGCAACTCGTTGTTGTGCTTAATAATCATGCCGGGACGCATTTGCGTGGCAATAATCGCCATGGAAGTGTTGCTCCTTCAGAATTCGATACTTGATTGTTCTGCTCTGCTGACGTCCACTGGTCACATCTAGGGGCGACTCTCGACGTACAGGCCCGGCCTCGCGCGATGCGCAAAACGGGCGAACAATCAATTTTACATTGTGCAACGGAAGTTTGGGAACGAGAGAGAATTGCCGGGCTTAATCCCCGGAACGAAACGAAACTTTATTTCTTCCCGCTCGACCCAAATCCTCCGCCTTTCCGGCTGCTTTCCGCCAACTCATCCACGATTTCGACAGGGGTCGTCAACACAGGGTAGGGAATCAGATTCACCAGCTTGTCGCCTGCATGAATTTCGGCTGGCGCGTCGGCGAGATTCTCCATTAGAACGCGCACTTCGCCGCGATATCCCGCGTCGATCACGCCGCCGGTACAGGTCAAACGCCGCGCTGCCATTGAGGATTTATCACGCAGCAAGGCACCGAGCGGTTCCCCGGTTGCAGTCGTCAGTTCGATGGCAATTCCCGTGGGCACCACGGCATTCCCGCGCGGCGCAAGGGTAACGGATTCGCTGGCGAAGAGGTCGTAGCCGAGGTCTTCACCCGGATGTGCAATGGTTGGAGCCTTGGCCGTTGGAGAGAGCAATTTTACTTTCAGCATTCGCTGAATATATCAGCCGCTGCCTTGAAACCTTGAAACTTTGAAACCTTGAAACTTTGAAACCTTACACGAAACCTTATAATTGCACTGTCATGTCCACATTCCATCCTGTTAACGAGCAACTGGCCTACCTTCGCAAGGGTTCAGTCGAAATCATCCGCGAGAGCGATCTGCGTGAGCGCCTCGAAAAGTCATTTCAAAGCGGCAAGCCGCTGCGCATCAAAGCCGGATTCGATCCCACCGCGCCCGATCTGCACCTGGGCCACACTGTGCTTATCCGCAAGCTCAAGCACTTTCAGGATATGGGCCACACCGTCATCTTCCTCATCGGAGACGGCACCGGACTCATCGGCGACCCCACGGGCCGCAACGCCACGCGTCCTCCGCTGACCCGCGAACAACTGGATGCCAATGCCGAAACCTACAAAGCCCAGGTCTTCAAGATTCTCGACGAGAAAAAGACCGAGGTTCGTTACAACACCGAATGGCTCTTCAAACTTGACTACGAGGGCTTCGTCCGTCTGGCTGCGAAGTTTACAGTCTCGCAGATGCTTGAGCGCGAGGATTTTAACAAGCGCTTCAACGAAGAGAAGCCAATCAGCGTCCACGAACTCCTCTACCCGATGATGCAGGGCTATGATTCCGTTGCCCTTGAGTGCGACGTGGAGTTGGGTGGAACGGACCAGAAATTCAACCTGCTGATGGGCCGGAAACTCCAGCAGGATTACGGATTCCCGCCGCAGATCGTGCTAACGATGCCGCTGCTCGAAGGACTCGACGGCGAGCGTAAGATGTCGAAATCCTACGGCAATTACGTTGGCATCACCGAGGCGCCGCAGGAGATGTTCGGCAAGCTCATGTCGATCAGCGACGCGCTGATGTGGCGTTATTATGAGCTGCTCACCGACCTCACACTTGCCGAAATCGAAAAGCTGCAAGCCGACGTAAAAGCTGGCACGCTTCATCCCATGCGCGCCAAAAAAGATCTCGCCAAGCGCATCATCGCTGACTTCCACTCGCCAGCCGATGCCGAAGCCGCCGAAGAAAATTGGGCGAAACAATTCCAGAAAGATGAAGTGCCGGAGAATCTGGAAGAGGTCGAAATCGTCGCCTCCGAGGTCGGCATCATCAACGACGGTATCGCAAACGTCAACGTGGGCAAGATACTCGCCAAGGCCGGACTCGCCGAATCCAACAGCGATGCACAACGCAAAATCAAGGCCGGGTCAGTGAAGATTGACGGAGAGACTTACAAGGAACTCTATCTCCAAACATCGCTCCCCGTTGAAAGAATCTTCCGCGTTGGACGCAAAATGAAGAAAGTCGTCATAAAGTAGTCAAGGGCCGAACTTAATCAGGCCATCCTCTCAGATTTGCACAAGGGCGTAGGACGGTCGACTATAATCCGGGGCAAAGGAGAGAAACCATGCCAAGCACAAAGCGCTACATTGATGCCGACAAGAAGACGATAACTCTTGAATTACCAAATGGCGTGACGTACGGCCCGATTGAGCTAACTCCGACAAACGACATACTCACGAAGATCATTGGAGAGATGGCTGGAAAGATTGCCAGCCTTGAAGCTAAAACCGCTCATCTGGTTTAACTCCTCCTTATCTTGAGGGCGAACAAATGATTTCTAAGGGCTTGCGATCCGCATTCATTGGTGCATTAGCGTTAGTGGCGATAATCGGAAGCGTAACCCACGTTTTGGCAGGGGCGAGGCCAGTAAAGGTTTCCCTTGTTACCCAAATGCCCGCCACTGTCCCCGCAATTCCCACTGCTGACATCGTGCGAGAAGTCTCCAAGAGATGCCCCAACGTGAGCATCACACGAAGCACTGAATCAGCAGACTATTCGCTTGAAGCCGTCGGCGGCGAGAGGACGAACCCACACGGCCAGAGACTCTTCAAATTCACCCTGTTTGACCGTGGTGGAGACGTAGCTTTTACCACCGAGACTCGCCAAGTACATAACGCGATGAAAGACGTTTGCGCCTTCATTAACAAATAAGCCGGGTACCCCACCTTCGCCGCTGTTGCGGCTAACGTGGGACGGCAGAATACAGCAACTCTGCCGCCGCTCTATACTGTCCTCATGTTCGCCCGCAAGATTCGCGTCGAGTACGACAACGCCGGAACCCTCACAGCAGCGCCCCTCAAATGGCTCGACAACTTCGCCATGCGCAGCTTCACCAACGATCAGATTTTTGACGACACGCTCCCCGTCGCCGACGGTCTCATTGAAATCGGCACCCGCGTGCCCATAGAATTACTCGACGCCCGTCTCACCGACTGGTTTCGTCGCAAGGGATATCTCGGTGCGTCCGGCGTGCTGCGCCTCACCGAACTGTAACGCCACTTCCGTATAATCGACTCTGTCCCGCCATGCCATCGTCGAGCATCTGCTCCGAGCCATCCCGTGCGCCTCGCCACGCTCTCTGCGTGGCGCTCATTGTGCTCCTCTGGCTTGCGCTCTATGTGCCGGGACTCTGGTCCCCGCCACTGCTCGACGATGCCGACTCGGTTCATGCCGAAGCTGCTCGCGAGATGATGCTCCGCCACGACTGGTCTACGCTCTACGTCGACGGGTTGCGATACTTGGAGAAAGCGCCGCTGCTTTATTGGGGAATGGCCGCCAGTTACTCCGTCTTCGGCGTGACCGACTGGGCCGCGCGCCTGCCTCTCGCGCTTGCGGTCCTTGCTCTACTGTTGGCGACGTACGTCATTGGACGCCATCATTTCGACGCCCAAGCCGGACTCTACGCGGCACTTGCGCTTGGCCTTTCGTTTGGCCCGTACATCTACACTCGCATCCTGATCCCGGACATCCTGGTAGCGCTTTGGCTGGCGATCGGCATGAACTGTTTCCTGCTTACCTTGGAGCAGCCTCGCCCATCGCTCGCTGCGTGTTGGGGACTAGGCGTTGCCACCGCGCTCAACGTGCTTACCAAGGGTCTCATCGGAGTTGTATTTCCGGCGGTGATCATCGTCGTCTATCTGGCGCTCACACGCAATTTGCGCCACCTGTTGCGCATGAGGCTTGGCTCAAGCTTTGTAGTTTTTCTCGTGATCGCCGCGCCGTGGCACATTATGGCCGGGTTGCGTAATCCGGCTGCTGGCGAAGCCAAAAGTTTTTTCTGGTTCTACTTCGTCAACGAACATTTTCTGCGCTATCTGAATAAGCGATTTCCGCGCGACTATGACACGGTGCCGCTGCTGCTCTTCTGGGCCATGGCGCTGCTTTTCTTGTTGCCGTGGTCGGCGTATGTTTTCAAGGCTCTAGCATCTGTGCCGCATCGCTGGCGCGAACTTACTGAGCTCGACCGTCGTGGCCGAGCTCTCTTGCTCTTTGCTATCTCAGTCGTCGTTGTGATCGGATTCTTCAGCTTTAGCAGCCGCCAGGAATATTACGTTCTGCCGGTACTGCCTGCGCTTGCCCTCATCATTGGCGCGTGGCTTAGCCAGGAGCAACGCTCGCCCACAGAGTCGCTACTGCGCCGCACTGGGCAACGCATCGCCCTGGCCAGCTTTGTGGCAGCGGTTCCTCTGGCTCTATCGGCGTGGGGATTGCTATGGTTTTCGCAGCGAGTTCCACCGCAGAGCGAGTTGGCCGATCTGCTGACCAGCAACCCGTCCGAGTACGCGCTCTCCTTCGGGCACATCTTCGACCTCACGCTGCGCGCCATGGGAATATTTCGTCCGCAACTGTTCTGGATTGGCATTGTGTTTTTCTTTGGCACGCTGGCAAGCTGGCTGTTGCGTCGCCGCAACCGCGCCGGTGCGGCCAATGCGGCGCTGGCGCTGATGATGTTCGTCTCACTGCAGTGCGTTCACGCGGCGCTGGTCACGTTTGCGCCCATCCTGTCATCGCGCGGGCTGGCAGACGCGGTGGCCCCGCTCTATCGTCCCGGCGACGTGATCGTCGTCAACGGTGCGTATGAGGACGCTTCGACGCTGAACTTCTACGGGCACCTTCCGCTGCATGTGTTGAACTCACGAGAGAATGGAGACCTCTACGTCGGCTCGCTTTTTCCCGATGCTCCGGCTGTGTTCGAAGATGATGCGTCGTTCGCTCGACTCTGGCGGGGCGGCGGGCGAGTCTTTGTTTTTACGGCGCAAGGCCAGATTCCTCCGCTGCTACGGCAGACGGGCTATCGCACCATCGCACAGAGCGGAGGCAAAATGATTCTGGAAAACCACCCATGACGTACGCGCTAGACTCACTGAATACCATAACGATGTTCGCGTTCTTTCCAGCGGCTCTTGGCCTCTGGCGGACGCTCTTAGCCGTGGCTCTCATCGGTACCGTTTCATCCACTGTTTTTCTCGGACTCGCGCTGGTAGCTGCTGCTCGTAATCTGTGCCTTGCCCGTCGGCAGGCGAATGCGATCAATCGCGCTGATTGCGCAATGCTTCCGGCGGTGACCATCCTCAAGCCGCTCCACGGAGCCGAGCCTCGCCTCGAAGAAAACATCGAGAGTTTCTTCGTCCAGGATTACCCCGCGTTCGAGATCATCTTCGGCTGCCGTACCGCTGCCGATCCCGCCGTAGTCGTTGTGGAGCGCCTCTGCGCCCGCTACCCGCAGGTTGCCGCGCGCGTCGTGCTCTCGGGCGAGCCGCAATGGCCCAGCGCAAAGGTTTGGTCGCTGGACAAAATGATTGCCGCCTCCACCTGCCCGTACCTCGTCATCAGTGACAGCGACATCCTCGTTCGTCCCGACTTCCTGCGCAACGTGATCCCGCCTCTTCTCGAAGCTGACAACGGCCTCGTCACCTGTCTTTATCAGGGCGTTCCCGCAGACGGCCTCTGGTCCGGACTGGAGGCACTGGGTATGTCGGTTGAGATGCCTTCCGGGGTTGTCATTGCGGACATGATGGAGGGAATGCAGTTCGCGCTTGGCTCGGTGATGGCCGTGCGCCGCGATGTTCTGGAGAAGATCGGCGGCATCAGTTCCACCGCAGAGTATTACTCGGACGACTTCGTTCTCGGCAACCGCGTGTACGCTGCTGGATACCGCGTCGTGCTCTCGCACTATCGCGTCGGACACGTCCTCTGCACGCAATCGTGGGCCAAGACCTTTGCCACCCAGGTGCGCTGGATGCAAAGCACGCGCTACTCGCGTCCCAGGGGACACCTCGGCACCGGCCTCACCTTCGCCGTTCCTTTCGGATTGCTAGCCTTTGTGACTGCGACGGCCCTCGGCCATCTTGTCCTCGGCACCGCTCTGCTCGCAGGGAGCCTGTTCAATCGCATCATCCAATCCATCGCCATCGGATACGGCGTTATCGGCGATCGCCGCGCTCTGCGCCAGTGCTGGCTCTATCCCCTGCGAGATCTCCTCGGATTCTTCGTCTGGATTGGCAGCTATTGTGGAGGCAGCAGCTTCCGCTGGCGCGGCGAACTTTACAGATTCATAGCAGGGGGCAGGATCGTATCCGTGGCGCGCGAAAGAGAGATAAGTCCTGATTGATTGAAATTCGTCCGTCTGATTGCGGAGGCTCCACGGCGAATATTTTCAATTGACATGTAGTTACAATGTAGCTACATTTCTATTAGCCACTGTACTCCGCCGGAATTGAGCGGAGTGGAACACGGATTCCGAAGGGAAGGGAAGAATAGCTCTATGCGCGATGTCGCAAGAAGGAAACCATCAGAATGCCACCTGTGTTCGATTGGGATGAGGCGAATCTCAGCCACATTGCGGAGCACGGTGTAAGTCCTGCAGAAGCAGAACAAGCCGTACTCAATGAGCCCGTTGATCTTGAACTGCAACTCCGGAGTGGTGAAGAACGCACTGTACAGGTGGGTGAAACCGATGCCGGACGCATACTGGTCGTCGTCACCATCTTGCGCGACGGAAAAGTGCGAGTGGTAACGGCTTTCCCAGCAAAGAAGAAAATCAGGGAGTTTTATGAGAATCAGGAAGGAGTTAATTATGGCGGAGGACATGAAGACCCCTAAGTTCCAAAACGAAGCGGAAGAAGCCCGGTGGTGGGCTGATCATCAGGATGAGATTGCAGGTGCGTTCGAACGGGCCGCAACGGAAGGACGCCTCGGGCGTGGCACCGTGGTCCGTAAAGGGCCAACGCCAACAACGACAATTCGACTGGAGCAGGAGGACATTTTGCGCGCACGAGAGCAAGCGCAACGTAAGGGTCTGCGCTACCAGACATACTTGAAGATGTTGCTTCGCGAAGCATTGCTTGCAGAGGAACGGAAAGCCGGGTAGTTGGCCAATGCTAATTGCCTGTGTCTTGGGTAGAATAAACGCCCTACGTCCGCGTCAGCCGTCCGTCCTTCAGATGGAACCGCTCCCCGCGCCACACGATTGTGTCTCCGCCGAAGCTTGCAAACCAGATTGCCACTCCCACTACATCGCGCACAGGAATCAGCCACAGATCGCCGAGTGTCTGCCGGTCATTCAGGATTGGACCGCAGAGCAGGTATCCCGAGGCAAAGCGCGCCACCGCGACTACAGCCAGCAGCGCGAGCGACCATGGTGCGAAGCCTGCGCAAAGCGTTGCGGCTATTGCCCACGGAAGTCCAAAGGTTAGCAGCACTCCAACGTAGCCCAGTTTGCGGAGATCGCGCACCGTCCGCGCCCAGCGCAACTGGTGCTCGAACATCGCGCCGAAACTGTTTTCGGGCAAGAAGGTTTCCACCACCACGTCGGAGAGCACAACTTTGTATCCCGCCTCGGAGATCATCCGTCCAAGTTCGTGATCGTCGGCCAGATAGTCGATCAGGGTTTCCAGTCCGCCGATTGCTTCGGCAGCGGCGCGCGGAAACGCCAGGGTCGAGCCCAATCCAAAGTGCAGCCCGCCTTCGATCTGCATCGCACACAGCACGCCTCCGGCAAAATCGGTGGCGATTGTGATTGCCTCCATCCGCGATGCAATGCTCCGTCCGGCTTCGGCGCGATACAGCGCGGTCACCAATCCGACTTGCGCATCCTCCATCGGCGCAACGATTCGCCGCAGGTAGTCGCGCGGGACTCGAATGTCGCTGTCGTTGACGACGATGTGGGCGTACTTGGCCTCGCGCATCATTTGCGAAAGGTTGCTGACCTTGCGATTTGTGCCCAGCGACTCCGCGCATACGACCAGGCGAATGTCGTGCATCGGAAACTCGCGCCGCAGACGCTCCACCTCGATCACAGCCTCGTCGTTCGAGGAGTTTACGCCGAAGATGATTTCGTACTGCGGATAGCGTTGCAGGCAATGCGAGCGGAAGCTCAGATACATCTCGCGGTCGCTGCCTCGCAGCGGCTTAAGAATGCTGACCGGAGGCGCGAAATCCCTTGGTGGCTGCAACCGCGCCTTGCGTCTTCGAGCCAGGAAGCGCAACTCGCTCCAAAGCGAGAGCTTTAGATAGCCGAAGCCACAGAGGGCCAGCAGCGCAAACAGATACGCCGCAAGATGGAGTAAGAATGTCAGCATAGTTGCCGCATAGAGCTTACCGAAACAATGAGCTTAATGTAAGAAGCCTCGGCGCAAAAGTGTCGTATGGGGAATCTTCTCGCTTTTCGCCGGCCCCGGATTTCAGGCATACTCAAAGAGATTTCAGGAGACGCTTGTTGAAGCTGCGATATTGGCATTGGATCGTGCTGATAGTCTGGATCACCGTTTCCGGAGGCGTGTTCTATCGCAATCACCAGATCGCGGAAGGGCAGAAGGCTTTTGAGCGGCTTGGCTGCGCCACCTGCCATTCCGCCGGAGGCGCGCCGTCGCTTGAGCATGTTGCGCGAAAGTATGACCGGGCAACCTTCGTCGCATTTGTCACCGACCCGGAGACGGTCTATGCACGCCTGGGACGCAAGCCGCTGAATCCCGGATACCCGCCGATGCCGCGTCTTGAGGCTTCGCATCGCGACATAGAAGCGCTTTCCTATTTTCTTGCGGCACAGCGTTAAGGGTGGAGCAGATCAGATTTTACGGGAGCAACTGTGGGTTTGAAGAAATGGATCGTTCTTGTGCCGATTGCGGTATTTGCGCTTTGGGCGTCCTATCACGTCTATCAACTGGACCTTGGCAAGAGGACTTTTGCGCGGCTTGGCTGCGCCAGTTGCCACTTTTCAGGTGGCGGTCCTAATCTTGCCAACATCCTTCCGCAGTATGATGAGCAGACGGTCGAGGATTTCATCCGCGATCCGGAAGCGGTCTATCGCCGTCTCGGGCGGAAGCCGCTCAACCCGGGATTTGCCATCATGCACAAGGTCAAAACTACGGATGGCGAAGTCACCGCGATGGCAAAATACTTGAAGAGCTGGTAGTTGGCAGGAGGCGGAAAATGTTCACAATGCGCATAACTTCGCGATCCGTCGCGGGCTCCGTCGCACGCAGGTTGTCGTCGTTGGGTGCGACCGTAGCGCTCCTGTTGGTTGCCGCCTTCGCGCAGGAATCTGCCAAGCCTCCGGTCATCTCGCCCCACGCGCGGTTGATGGCTGCGCGCAGCATCTACATCGAGCACACTGGAGGACGCCTCCCCAATGAAATCATCGGCGATGCTTTTCATGGCTGGGGACGCTACGTTGTAGTTGGCGATCCGCGCAGAGCCGACCTCATTGTCTCCATCAGCGCGCCGGTTTCCGATTCCGGCGTGAGCGTCGGCAGCAGCGGCGGCGGACGTCGAGGCTCATCGCAGGCCAGCGACAGCAGAACGCTCTCTTCCTCCAGCATCACGCAGATTCGTCTGCTGATCCTCGACGCCCATGACCGCGTTGTCCTCTGGGCCGGCAGCGAACAGCCTAAAGGATCCATGAAGGGCAAGCAGCGCGAAGATAATGAGGTCGATGCTTCGCTGGCGCTCTTCCGGCGCTTCCGCGACAGCATTGAACCGGAGCCTGCGCCGTAGCTCAAACCGGCTTTTCCACACTGCTCCACAGCATTTTGCGCTTTGCAACAGCATTCCCACAGCGGGGACGCTGTTTTCCTGCGCAATTCGTCCGCGGCTGTTGCACTCTTGGTCTAACGCAACCGTGCAATGACGCTGCGTGGTGCTTCCCGGCTCGACAGACGGCGAAGGCATTGCAGAATCCAGTTGGCGGACGGCATTCCGAGGTTTGCGGCGACGCAAATTTTGCCCCGTTCCGGCGCGAGAAATCGCAGCCGACGGTGGCGCGGAAACCCGGATTCCGGTTGGTTGCTGCATTGCCCCTTGGCAACAGGGTCGCCGCTCAAGAGACGGAAGGGGAGTCGGGCGCGAGCCTCCGGCAACGGACCAAAGTCCGCGGAGTCCACTCGACGCTCGGACTCCCAGGTTTCCGCATAGGCGGCGGGAGCGAGTCACCACACGCAGTAATTTGCATGGTTGAAGGCCCGGAGAGGCGGCTGGCCTCTCCGGGCCTAATTTTCAAGAGGCAGGAATACCATCCAGCGCGATACCATTGAGTGAGTGTTCCGGAATTTGTTTACGATTTAGCGAACCTATGGCAGTTACCGATTACAGTCTCGATCGCGGTCTTCCGGCTAGTCCTGAAGCCGAGCGCTCCATTCTGGGCGCAATTCTGCTTGATAACAACTTGCAGAATGAGGCCCTCTCGTCCCTTAAGGCCGAGCATTTCTTTCTCGACGCGCATCGCCGGATCTACCAGCGCATCGCCGATCTCTCCGAGACGAATCGTCCTATCGATATCGTCACCCTTACCGAGGAATTGCTGCGCTACAAAGAACTTGAGGCGGTAGGCGGAGCCGGCTACCTTGCCTCGCTCACTGACGGCGTTCCGCGCCGCTCTTCGGTGGAGCATTACGTCCGCATCGTGCGTGACAAGGCGATGCTGCGCAACCTGATCCACGCGGCCAACGGCGTGATTGCCCAGGCGCTTGAACAGGCCAGCACTGCCGCTGAGGTCATCGATTCCGCTGAATCCAGCATCTTCAACATTTCCGATGAGCGCAGCGGGAACCAGCTCACCGACATCAAGACCATTGCCCAGGAGTCTTTCGGCGGTGATCTCGACAAGCTCTTTCAGCGCGGCGGACGCATCACCGGCCTCGAGACGTATTACACCGATCTCGATGACATGACCAGCGGACTGCAGAAATCCGATCTCATCATCATTGCCGCCCGTCCTTCGATGGGCAAAACTGCATTCGCCATCAACATCGCGGAAAACTGCGCGGTCCAAGGCGGAAAGAGCGTTGCCGTATTCTCCCTGGAAATGTCGAAGGAAGCCCTGCTAAACCGCATGTTGTGTTCGCAGGCGCGCGTGGACGGACACAAAATGCGCACCGGGTTTCTCGCCAAGGAAGACTGGGGCAAACTCCGCACCGCCCTCGACAAATTAGTTCAGGCACCTATCTATATCGACGATACGCCGGGAATCTCGCTCACCGAATTGCGCGCCAAGGCCCGGCGCAAGGCCATGGATAAAGACGGTCTCGACCTCATCGTGGTGGATTACCTGCAACTCATGTCGGCCTCGGCCCCCGGCGGACGCCGCTATGAGAACCGTACCCAGGAAGTTTCCGCCATCTCCCGCGGACTCAAGGCAATCGCCAAAGAGCTGAGGATCCCGGTCATTGCGCTCTCGCAGTTAAGCCGTGCGCCGGAAACCCGTGGCGGCAAGGACGCCGAGCCGAAATTAAGCGATCTCCGCGAATCCGGTTCCATCGAGCAGGATGCCGACATCGTGATGTTCCTGTATCGCCCCGAATACTACAATCGCGACAATCCGGAGCTTGAAGGCAAAGCCAAAATTATCGTTGCCAAGCAGCGAAATGGTCCTACGGATACGATTCAACTGGCCTTTATCAAGGGTTCCACCCGATTTGAAAATCTGCTACGTTCGGAGTGGCTGCACGAGTAGAGGATCTGCGCACGTGCTATCCCCCGCATTTTCTCTTAATTTCTGCGGCAAACGACGCCTACTCTGTCTCAAAAGCAGTGCTGCGGAGCTATACTGATTTTCATAAGGCCTGATTAACTTGTCATCCACACAGCAGAAATTCACCGTGCATACCCGTCCGAACTGGGCAGAAATTTCACTCTCCGCGCTGAGGGAAAATTACCATACCGTTGTCCGCCATCTCGGCCCCGGCGTAACCCCTTGCTGCGTCATCAAGTGCGACGCTTATGGACACGGCGTGATTGAAAGCGCTCGCGTCCTCGAAGCGGATGGAGCCGTATGGCTTGGCGTGACCTCCACGGAAGAGGGCACTGCCGTCCGCGAGGCAGGCGTGCGATTGCCCCTTCTCGTGATGACCGGCTTCTGGCGTGGTGAAGAGGAAGCGGTGCTGCGCCACGATCTCACTCCGGCCATTGCCACCGCCGAACACGTTGAAGCCATCGAGCGCGCCGCCGCAACTCTGGGTATTTCGCGCAAAGTCAGGCTGCATCTCAAGGTCGATACCGGCATGTCGCGCCTCGGCGTATCGCTGGCGGAGCTTCCCGCGCTCGCCGCCCGCATTGCCTCGTCACCCGTAATCGACTTGCAGGGCGTTTTTAGCCATCTTGCCGAATCCGAGATTTTGGACTCGCCCATGGTCGAGGCACAGCGCGCCGCCTTCGAGCGGGCAATTGAAATACTCGCCGCCGCTGGACTCCATCCTCGCTATCGCCACCTGGCCAACACCGCCGCCACCGTGGGCCGTGCGGACACTTGGAACAACATGGTCCGTCCCGGCATTGCACTCTACGGATACAACCTCCATTGTGAAGGCCCCGGTGCCGCTGAGGCTGTGCTGCCCCTGCGTCCCGTGCTTACCTGGAAAACCCGTGTGATTGCCCTGCGCGATATCGCCCCCGGCACGCCCGTCGGTTACAACCAGCGCTGGCGCGCCGCCCGTCCCACCCGCCTGGCCGTAATTCCCGTTGGCTACGGAGACGGCTTCAACCGCCTGTTCTCAAACCGCGGTCGGGTGATTCTGCACGACCAGTATGCCTCCATCGCTGGCAATGTCAGCATGGATCTCACGACGATTGACGTTACCGATATTCCGCAAACGGCAATCGGCGACGAAGTCCTGCTCATTGGCCGCAGCCCGCACTGCTCCGTCGGGGCCGACGACCAGGCACGCTTGGCCGGGACTATCGTCTACGAAATCCTCTGCGGATTGTCGCCCCGTGTGCCAAGGGTGTACGTCGAGTAGGCGAAGTCTGGAAACGCCCTTGAGGAACTGAACTGTCCGATTCCGAAACGCGGAATCATCGTGTCCGCTCAGTCCTTGTGATTGGTAGCCACAGTCGCACTCTTACGATATACTCGCACGGCAATAAATATAACTTCTGTCCGATGCAGGTTGTGCGGATTACGGTCGTGTCTGCTGCGTCCGTGGGCATTTCCTTGCGGATTTTGGCGTCTGCGAGTCTTCCTGCAGCACGTCAACTGGAGACCAGTAATGAATACTGTTAGTAGCTGCGAGTTCACTCTGAACGGCAGCAAGGTGTCGGTAAAGACCGACGTTTCACGGACGTTGGTTTATGTCCTGAGATACGATCTCGGACTCACAGGAACCAAGCTGGGATGCGGAGTAGGCCAGTGCGGCGCATGCACCGTACTGGTGGACGGTGAGCCGATGCGCTCCTGCTCCATGCCGGTGGAAGCCGTGGCCGGAAAGAACGTGCTTACCATCGAGGGGCTTGAGCGCAATGGCGAACTTCACCCCGTGCAAACGGCATTTCTCACCAATGACGCCTTTCAGTGCGGCTTCTGTACGCCGGGAATGATTTTGACCGCGTATGCGCTTTTGAAGAAGAATCCGAGACCCAATCGCCAGCAGGTGATCGAGGCCATGGAAGGCAACCTCTGCCGGTGCGGCACGAACGGGAGAATATTGGACGCGGTTCAAGAGGCGTCGCAAAAGGGAGGATCCCTGTGAACCGGCGCGAATTTCTGGTTTCGGCAGGAGCCTTCGGGCTGTTTGTGAAATTCTCTCCCTTTGCCCTGGCGGAAGTGCCTTTGATCGCGCCCCGGCTTCCGAAGGCTCCCACGGACTACAACGCCTACTTGAAGATCGGTCCCGATGGCCGGGTGGGCTGCTTCATCGGCAAGGTGGAAATGGGGCAGGGAGCCATGACGGCTTTCGCCATGATGGTGGCCGAGGAGCTGGATGTTTCCGTGGATCGCGTGGATATGACCATGGGCGACACCGACCTCTGCCCCTGGGATATGGGTACCTGGGGATCGCTGGCTACCTGGCAGACCGGCCCGGTGGTGCGCCTCATGGCGGCAGAGGCTCGGGCGGTGCTGCTGCAGATGGCAGCGGAGCGCCTTAGCGTCGCGGTGGATAAACTGCGGGTGAAGGACGGCGTGATCTCCGTCGACGGAAACCCGTCAAAACATGTGGCTTATCGTGAACTGGTGGATGGCAAACGGATCGAGCGCCGGGTTCCGGACGCAAAGATAAAGGCGCTGGCCGAACTCACGGTGATCGGCAAGAACGTGCCTCGCAAGGACGCGCGCCTGAAGCTTACCGGCGCGGCCAAGTATGCTGCTGATATTGTCCCGCCGGGAACCCTCCATGCGGCACTGCTGCGGCCGCCTTTCATCGCCGCCAAACTTCTTTCCGTGGATACGAGCGAGGCCGAAAAGGTACACGGCGTCAAAGTGATCCGGCTGAACGACGTTGTGGCCGCCATCAATGCTCCCATCGATATGGATCATCCAGGCGCTGCGCTTCAGGAGCTGGGCCGCGCTATCGTGGCCGTGCTCCACCCTCAACCCGATGTGGCGCGCGAAGCCGCAGGCAAGATCAAGGCGCAGTGGGCACCATCGCCGTGGCCACAAAACGACCGGACGATCTTCGATTACTTGGTCAAGGCCGCACCGCCTGCGAAGAAGGTAGTGGCGAAGGGTTCCATTCCCACCGGAGAGGCCGAAAGCGTCAAGCTCCTGGAAAAGACCTATCTCACCAGCTATGCTGCTCATGCTCCGATTGAGCCCCACGCGGCCGTGGCGAGTTGGGAGAACGGGAAAGTGACGGTATGGGCTTGTACCCAGGCGCCTTTTGTGGCGCAGGCGCAGGTGGCTAAGGCGCTCTCGCTCGAACCCAAGAACGTGCGGATCATAACCACATTTCTAGGAGGCGCATTCGGCGGTAAGAGCGGGGTTCCTCAAGGCGTGGAAGCGGCGCGTCTCTCCCTGGCGGCGGGCTGTCCGGTGCAAGTGAACTGGAGCCGCGAGGAGGAGTTCCTGCTGGATACGTACCGTCCGGCGGCGGTGGTGAAGGTTCGCTCGGGACTGGACAAGAAGGGACGGATCTCCTTCTGGGACTTCCATACTTATTGTGCGGGCGACCGAGAGGTGGAGACCTTCTACGATATTCCCCACCAGCTGATCCAAGCCTCCGGCGGCTGGACGACCTTCCCGGCTGATCTGCATCCATTTGGGATTGGTCCCTGGCGCGGACCTTCGACAACCAGCAACGTCTTTGCCCGGGAATCGCACATCGATACCTTGGCGTCAATGGCGAGCGTCGATCCGCTCGAATTCCGCCTGACGCAAATCACGGAGCCCCGGGCCTCTGGCGTACTGCGGGCGGTGGCAAAGCTGTTTGGCTGGAAGCCGAAGCCTGCTCCCAGCGGACGGGGCGTGGGAATTGCCTGCGTCGATATGCACAACACGCTGATCGCCGCCATGGCCGAGGTGTCCGTGGACAAGAAGACCGGAGAGGTGAAGGTGAAGCGCGTGGCGATGGCCGCGGACATAGGGCTGGTGGTGAATCCCGAGCTGGTTCGTCAACAGATGGAAGGCTCGATCACCATGGGGCTGGGCTCCTGCCTGACGGAAGAGATTCACTTTGAGGCCGGGACGATCAAGGATACGAATTTCGATTCCTATGAAATTCCGCGCTTCTCCTGGACGCCGAAGATCGATACGGTCATCGTCTCGAATCCGACGCTGTCTCCGCAGGGAATTGGAGAGCCGCCCATCACCGTGATGGGCGCCGTAATCGCCAACGCCATCCACGACGCCATTGGGGTACGCCTGCTGCAACTTCCCATGACGCCAGAGCGGATCAAGAATGCGTTGGAGGCGAAAGCGTAAGCTCGGGCGAAACGCAGGTGGTTCACATTCGGGCGCAGCATGGCGAAGGTGAACCACCTGCACATTCCTTCCTGTCTCCGTTAAGCTCTGCTCCTTCGCCTTTCAGCTCTCTCTGCTGTCCTCTTGCTGCGAGTTACTCTCCCCTGTCTTCCGCGCCTTGATAAAATCGAGATGCAAACTCATATGATCCGATCTCGTTATTCGCGATGGATGAACGACTGGGAGTATCGTCTCGAAACACGTGACAGTAATCGCGTGGTGCGTCCTTTTGAGTGGGGCATGGACTGGACCACCGATTTTCCCGGTGTTGCTTCGGCGTCCGCGCCGCTCTCGTCCGACGACGAGAAGCGCTACATCTTTGAGTTGAACGACCGCCTCATCGCCAATAGCGAAGAGTTCTACAGCTACAAAACTCCCACGGATTTCCGGCTTGAACAGCGACCCGTTCGCGTCTACGGCACGGGCAGCAAGGCCGATCCCGTTGTTGACGATGCAAAGTATGCCGGACAGTTCGGAACTTTTCTACGCTTCACTTCGCCCGTCCGTTCGCCCTATCCGGTGAATGACGTGGCCAACGCGCGCTGGTTTCCCGCGCCGCCAAAGGCCGGCAAGCCCAAGCGCGCCATTATTATCATTCCGCAGTGGAACGGCGACGCCATCAGCCATAACGCTTTTGCCGGCCTGTTCCGTCTCTTCGGCGTTTCAACCCTGCGCCTCAGCATGCCCTATCACGACGTTCGCATGCCCGCGGAACTGCATCGCGCCGACTATAACGTCAGCTCCAACATTGGACGCACCATCCACGCCTCACGCCAGGGCATCATCGACATACGCTGTTGCGTCGATTGGCTGGAGCAGCAGGGCTACAGCGAATTCGGTGTGCTCGGCACCAGCCTTGGCTCCTGCTATGCGTTTATCGCCAGCGCCCATGACGCGCGCATCCGTGTCAACATCTTCAACCACGCATCCACCTATTTTGGAGACGTCATCTGGACCGGATTTTCCACGCGCCACGTCCGCGAGGCCATCGAAAAGGAGTTGACCGCCGCCGAACTGCGCCGCTCTCTCGCCTGTGTCAGCCCCATGTGCTTCTTTGACAAGTTCGAGCGCTGGCCCAAGCAGGTGTTGATGATCCACACGGCCTACGACCGCACCTTTCTCCCTGAATTCAGCCACAAGATCGCCGACGAATTCCGCCGCCGCAAACTCCAGGCCGAAATCCGCTGCCTCCCTTGCGGCCACTACACGCTCGGCGAATCGCCCTACAAATACATGGACGGCTATCTGGTCACCCGGTTCGTTGCCGGCGCTTTCAACCGCGCTTATCCCGAGGGCGAGACCGTCGAAGCCGAGTCGCTGCAAACCACCTCGTAAAATGAGTGTGTTGAGGGGGCATTCTGAAGCGTAGCGAAGAAGCCCAACGCCGTTCAAATATGCCGTAGCGGCATCGGACGCAGTTCAGCCCGTTGTCTATGCCTTTTGTGAAACTGCTCTAGCCGCCGAAATTCCTTTATCTACCCTCGATGTTGCTGGACTCCGAGTGGAACCGCGCACATAGAAGCATCTGCTATTTTCGCCCCCAAAAAGGCGAGTTGCGGTTACGTGGCTCGCCCTGCGCGCTTTTTTCTTTCTGCAGGAAAACAACTCCCGATACAATATTGGAATGAAACTAGCTATGGGCGCCGACCACGCAGGCTATCTGCTCAAGGACCGCATTCGCCAGTACGTCACCGACCACGGCCATCAGGTGATTGACGAGGGAACCAACTCTTCAGACTCGGTGGATTATCCCGACTTTGCCCTGAAAGTGGCAGAAGACGTGATCGCCGGACGCGCCGAGCGCGGTATCCTTGTCTGCGGCTCCGGCATAGGCATGGCGATCACCGCCAACAAAGTTCCCGGCATCCGCGCTGCCAATGTCAGCAACGCCTATGAGGCCCAGGTATCGCGTGAGCACAACAACCTCAACGTGCTCACCCTGGGTGCGCGCATCCTCGATGAAAACGACGCCAAACATATTGTGCAGATCTGGCTCGACACTCCCTTCTCCGGAGGCCGCCACTCGGGACGCCTCGATAAGATCCACGAGATCGAAAAGGCGTACCTGTAATATTCGAGAGTGGATGTGGCTCACTTGTTGGTTTCGAGATCTTCTTTATAATGTTTCTTCTTGACCACCGTATACCGATGATGTACGGTATACGGTGTGATTAAGAGCTTCCGGCACAAAGGCGTCGAAGATTTTTTCCGCACGGAATCCAAGGCAGGGATTCAGCCCAAGCACGCGCTGAAGCTCAAAATCCAACTCTTCGCCCTGAACAATGCGAAGTCCGCGAAAGATATGATCGCCCCAGGATGGAACCTCCATGCTTTGCGCGGCAATCTCGAGGGGCATTGGTCGGTGACGGTCAATGGAAACTGGCGTCTGACGTTTAAGTTTGAAGGTGAAGACGCAATATTGGTGGACTATCAGGATTATCACTAGAGGTAAACGCAAATGCAGATGTTCAATCCTCCACATCCCGGCGAAGTCCTTCGCGAGTATCTGGGCACGGTGACGGTCACGGCTGCCGCACAGCACCTTGGCGTCACCCGCGCCTCACTCTCCCGTATCTTGAATGGCAGCGTGGGAATCTCCGCAGACATGGCGCTGCGTCTCTCCGAAGCCCTCGGCACAAGCCCCGAACTTTGGACCGGAATGCAGACGCAGTACGACCTTTGGCAGGCATCGAAGAAACGGCGCAAGAAACTGGCGCCATTGATCGCGGCGTAGATAATACTTTTGGAGACCGCACTACACGATATGACCACGAAGCGAAAAGGTTCCATGACGTTGGATGAAGCCGATGCGCAGTTGAAGGCCGAGGGCAAGTGGGACGAATTCGTTGCACGCCGGGAAGCACAAGACAAGGAACTCGCTGAGCGCTCGGCCCGACTGCGGGTCGAGCAGGCACCACTTCTGGCTGACTTGGGCGCGGTCGGCTTGAAAGTCGAATCTGTTTGGGACTTGGTGAACACGTCGGCTCATTACGCTGAAGCAGTCCCTGTGCTGCTCAAGCACCTGTTGCTACCGTACTCGGATCGAACTCGTGAGGGAATCGCCCGATCTTTAGCCGTTCCTGAAGCCAGAGGAGCATGGTCGACTCTGGTGGAGGAATATCGAAAGGCTCCCAGCGGGATAGGCATAAAGGGGCCGGGTGAAACTAAAGAGGGTCGGCTTGGAACAAAGGATGGTCTGGCGTGCGCGCTGGCGGCGACGGCTACGGAGAAAGTGATGGACCAGTTGGTAGCACTCGCCAAGGACCGTACGCTTGGCATTAGTCGAGTCCTGCTACTTTCAGTTTTGAAGAAATCCAAGAGCGCCACTGCCAAAGAAGCTATAAAGGAACTGGTTTCTGATCCTGACCTCAAGAAGGAAATCACTTCCTGGCGGCGATAGAGTAAGCGGTCAACACTCTCCTCCTGCTCTTCCCACCCGCGCCCCTTCCGTCGTACCCTATAGATACAGTTTTCAAGAGGAGTGCCCATGTCGAATTCGTGGATGTCGCGTCCGCTCAGTGCGGTGGACCCGGAGATTGCACAAGCTATTTTCAACGAGGAAAACCGCCAGCATGAGGGTCTCGAACTGATTGCCTCGGAGAACTTTGTCAGTGAAGCCGTGCTGGAAGCCACCGCCTCGGTCTTCACCAACAAGTATGCCGAGGGCTATCCCGGCAAGCGCTACTACGGCGGATGCGAATTCACCGACGTCGTGGAGAACCTTGCGCGCGACCGCGCCAAAGAGCTCTTTGGAGCCGAGCACGCCAACGTGCAGCCGCACTCCGGTTCGTCGGCCAACATGGCTGCTTACGCGGCGGTCATTCAGCCGGGCGACACCATCATGGGACTCGATCTTGCCATGGGCGGCCACCTCACCCACGGACACAAGCTCAGCTTCAGCGGCAAGACCTACCACGTCGTCAGCTACGGCGTGACGCACGAGACCGAGACTCTCGATTACGACGAGATGGAAGCTATCGCCGTGCGCGAACAGCCCAAGCTGCTCATCGGCGGCGGCTCGGCCTATCCGCGCACTATCGATTTCGCGCGCATGAGGCAGATCGCCGACAAGGTTGGCGCGATCTACCTGGTGGACATGGCGCACTTCGCTGGACTGGTTGCCGGGGGCGTACATCCTTCGCCGATTCCGCACGCGCAGATCGTCACGACCACCACGCACAAAACTCTGCGCGGCCCGCGCTCGGGCATGATTCTGAGCAAGCAGGAGTACGCTGCTGCCATCGACAAATCGATCTTCCCCGGATGCCAGGGCGGACCGCTCGTACACATCATTGCGGCCAAGGCCGTCTGCTTCAAAGAGGCGCTGCAGCCGAGTTTCAAGGAGTACGCCGCGCAGATCGTCTCGAACGCAAAGGTGCTGGCGAAGACGCTGGCCGACGAGGGCTATCGCATCATTTCCGGCGGTACGGATACGCATCTGATGCTGGTGGACGTATTCAGCAAAGGCATGTTGGGTAGCGAGGCCGAGAAGGCTTTGGGCGTGGCTGGAATCACGGTCAACAAGAATGCGATTCCGTTCGACGTGAATCCGCCGATGAAGCCGAGCGGCATCCGCGTCGGCACTCCCGCGCTGACTACGCGCGGCATGAAGGAAGCGGAGATGAAGCAGGTCGGGCACTGGATCGCCCGCGCTCTGGAACAGCGCACGGACGATGCGGCGCTCAAGAAGATTCGCGGAGAGGTCTTCGAATTTTGCGAGAAATTCCCGCTCTACCCTGAACGCCGCAGGCTACACGAACCCGAAACGCTGCACGCATAGCGTTCATTTTTCCGGAATGGCACGGCTTCGGCCGTGTCATTTTGCGCTTATGGATGTTTCCAATTCCGCCGCCGCTCTGCTGCTAGTACACTAGCGGGTACACACATGCGCATCGCTATCGACATTCGGCGGATGTACGAGTTCGGTCTTGCGACTTACATTCGCAATGTCGTGCGCACTCTGGGGCGCATCGGTGGAGCGAACGAATATTTTCTGGTTGGCGCCGCGGCGCGCTTCGAGCAGCTTGGCGAACTGCCGGACAATTTCAATTTTCTTCCGCTGCAGAACCCTGAAGGCGCCTTCGCCACCTACCTGGAAATGCACAAGGTTCTCGCCGCCAACCAGGTGGATCTGATCCACGTGCCGCACACGTTCTGGCGGCCGCTGATTACCAAGGCTCCGTTTGTCATCACCGTACACGATCTGCTGGATTACATGTACCGCGCGCGCACCAACAACGGGCTGCGCCGCGAATTTCACTCCTACATGACGCGGCAGGTGATGCATCATGCGGCGCGAATTTTTGCGGTGTCAAATTTTACCAAGCGCGACGTGGGCCGCTACTTCGGCATTCAACCGGAGAAGATCGATGTTGTATACAACGCGCTCGATGAAAATTTTCTGCGCGGCCATGCGACTCCGGCCGAGCAGGAAATGATTCGCGGACGCTACCAGGTGGACTCTCCGTTTCTGCTCTATGCGGGCCGCATCAGTCCACACAAGAACGTGGCGCGTATCATTGAAGCGTTCTCGGCGCTCAAGGGCGAGTTGGCAAAAGAGGGCGCGTATCCTGACCTCAAGCTCATCATCATCGGCGACGAGGTTTCGAAGAATCCCGACATACGCCGCGCGGTAATCCGCAGCGGCATGCAGCACGAGGTCCGCTTCCTCGGCTTTGTGTCCATCGACGTGCTGCGCATCTTCTTCGATATGGCCAAGGTATTCGTATTTCCGTCGCTGTACGAGGGCTTCGGCCTGCCTCCGCTGGAAGCGATGGCGCACGGAACTCCCGTGGTGGCCTCGAACACTTCGTCGGTGCCAGAAGTGGTGGGGAATGCGGCGTTGCTGGTGAATCCGGAAAACGTCTTTGAGATCAGCCGCGCGCTACAACGCGCGCTGTGCGACCAGGCTCTGCGCGAACGCATGAAGGCCGCAGGCGTAGAACAGGCGCAGCGTTTCTCATGGGATACTTCCGTACGCAGGATGCTCGCGGTTTACGAACAGGTAGTGGCCGAGCGCAAGAAACGTTGATTTGAAGAGGTATTTTTTCGAACGCTTTCGGGTCAACCACTGGCCAGTCCGTACCGTGTTACGTTACACGTAATCTTTGCGGCAAGGCGTGAAAATGTCGATCACAAGCGACTCCTCGACTGCCGAAGCCTGATGCTCAAGCCCGCCGACAACGACGAAGCTGTCACCGGCTCGAATATCCACGGTCTGTCCCTCACACGTTACCTTCAGATGGCCCTGCGCCACATAGACGACCTGCTCGTGCGGGTGCGCATGGGCCGCTCCCACCCACCCTTTTTCCATGCGATGCTCCACGAGGCAGAGCTTGCTATTGAACGCACCTACGCGGCGCGTCAACCCGGGTTCGGGAAAGCTCGGAACTACGTCCTCGCCGTGGACTACTTTGAAATTCTCTTGTTCTGCGTTAACTCTATCCATCTCGGTCTCCGTGAGAAACTAACTAAGCGTTCTGAATCTCGACTGCGCCATGGGCCCTTGTCGCGTGCTATCGGGCCATCCATCCACCATCCACCAGCAGGATGTGACCATGCACGTAGTCGCTTGCAGCCGAGCTAAGAAACACGGCCGCGCCGCCTAAGTCGCTGGGCTCTCCCCAGCGTCCTGCGGGAATGCGTTCCAAGATCTGACGCGAGCGGTCACTATCGCCACGCAGAGCTGCGGTATTGTCCGTCGCCATGTAACCTGGCGCGATTGCATTCACGTTGATGCCTTTTGCTGCCCACTCATTTGCGAATGACTTCGTAAGGGCCGCCACTCCAGCCTTTGCCGCAGCGTAAGAGGGGACGAAAACTCCGCCCTGAAATGAGAGCATCGACGCAATGTTGACGATCTTTCCGCCCCTGTGTTTTAGCATGTCACGCGCGGCCAACTGAGACAAACGAAATACCGAGGTGAGGTTCACGGCAATCACCTGGTCCCAATACTCCTGCGGAAACTCGATTGCGGGAGCGCGTTTGATTGTGCCCGCATTGTTTACCAGGATGTCGATGGAGCCGAATTCCCTTACCGTGGCTTCCACCAATTCCGTGCATACCTTGGCGTCGGAAACATCTCCAGCCACGAAGAATGATTTCCGGCCTAACGCGCGGATTTTGTCGCAAATGGCGTCCGACCTTTGAGTTGACCCATGGCAGGTGACATTCGCCCCGGCCTCTGCCAGCGCAAGCGCAATGCCCGCGCCAAGTCCTCGCTGAGAGCCGGTTACCAGTGCGTTCTTACCTTTAAGACTGAAAAGATCGAGAATCATTTCTTTAGAGCTCCTACTCAGCGTTCGCCGGAGCAATCCTCGAAACGAACTTATTGGATTTCAACTGGAAGTGAGGGCTACCGGACACGCGCAGCCCTCGATGAAGAGGCGCCCTGCTTACTTACTCGCGCCCTTTTCAAGACCCGATCCGCCCTTGTCAAAGCCCGGTTGAACGTTGACGACGCCAAACTTGCGATCCAGCACTTCACGATGCGCGGCCATTGCCCAGATGAAGCAGATTCGATGGCCTGGAATCGAAACATTCGGATGGTACCCACTAGGCATCAGCACTGCATCGCCTTCGCGCACGGGAACGATCAATTCCGGGTACTCCGTATTGTTGTAGACAAGCTGCAGCCCGAAGGCAGGCGCGGGCATGCCGAAGTAAACATACATTTCCTCCAGCAGTTCCGTGTGCTCGTGCGGAGGCCAGCTCGTCCAATTGCCCGGATCGGAGTAAGTGAATCCGAAGACTACGCGTCCGGCGTTCACATTTTTCGCACAGCACATATGAAGGTGGCGAGCCGCGCCAGTGCCTTCTCCGGCGCTGAACATCAGCCCAGGGTCCTTCTCGAGGTCGGCGTAGCGCACAACCTGCAGCGGATATTCGCCGTCGACAGGAGCCGAGAACTCAGCGATGTCCACAACGGATGCGGTGCCAACGCTGATTGCGGTGCCGCGCGGGATATAAATGGTGTCGTACTTTCCGATCGCGATGTCTTTCCCCGCGACGCTTACCGTTGCTTCACCTGATAGGCAGAGGAAACCAGTTTCCTCGTTTCCGTTATGGAATTTGACGGAGGAAAGTTGCGCATTGAGTTTTATGCGCCCATAGCTCAACTGTTTGTTCGTGCTATTTCGTGGTGTTACGGAGATGAATCTTCCTAGTTGTGCGTCGGTCTTCCGAAAGACCATCTTATCTACCGCGACGGCGCTAGCAGAGACACTCTGAATTTGTGTGCTGCTCATGGATGCTCCTTGTAAAACCTGCTATAGCGAACAACGGAAGTCTACCAGCGGGAGTTGTCAGTTGGAAGCGGGGCATTCTACCGACGCTTTATCGAGGATTCCTTCCTGACACGTCCTGCAATGTATTCCCCGAGATTGAAAAGAAAGCGTTGGGATCTGTAAGCCGAATTCTGTACGGCATTGCTGCCGTGGCGATCATTCGTCTAGGCGACGCGTTACCACGCCGCTCGAGCGACCTACCCGGACGTTTTGCGAACCGAGCCGGCTCGCAGAACCGAAGCGCTCGCGCACTTCAATTCTTCCGTCCCTATTTGGTCTTGCTCCGTGTGTGGTTTGCCATGCAACGCTCATTACTGAACGCCCGGTGCGCTCTTACCGCACCTTTTCACCCTTACCTCTGGGGCCCCCGGTAAGCCTTTAGTTGGTTTACTGGAGACTGAGAGGCGGTATATTTTCTGTGGCACTTTCCGTCGGACGGCCTTGAAGCCGCCACTCCCGGACGTTATCCGGCACACCGCTCTGTGGAGTTCGGACTTTCCTCCCCCCGAAGCACACTCTCCGGCAAAGCCGGCGTAAGCACCCCGGGCGGCGACCACCCGATCCCAACGCTATCGGGTTCGATTATACAGGGGTGTGGCCCCGGCATTCGCCAAAAGAAGGCGGACGTGGGTCGCCCGGAAGTTCATTACAGAAGGCGGAAAATCGATTGCTGGTTGAAAAGCTCGGGGCAGCAGAGGCGACGTGACCGGTGCTGGGGTCTTTCACTTCGTTCAAGATGACACCGTAAAACCAAGGGCAGGAGGGGCAGCAAGAACGACCGCAAGGGCTACTTTTTGTGTGAAGTGGCGGCTTGCGGTTCGAGTTTACGGGCTACCGAGTCAAGCACGCCATTGATGAACTGGACGGATTCCGGGGTGGAGAAGCGGCGCGCGATTTCCAGCGCCTCATTGATGATGACTGGGCGCGGAGTCTTGGGAAAGCCCAGAAATTCGGCCACTCCGGCGCGGAGGATGTTGCGGTCGACGGCAGCCATGCGCTCCAGGCGCCAGTGCTCGGTGTGGCCTTCGAGCAGTTGGCCGATTTCGTCATAGCGCTCCATGGCAACACGGAATATGTCATCGGCGAAGTTGCGGACGCTGTCTTCGAGATCGCGGCGCTCGGCCCAGAAAGTTTTCTGAACGTGTTCGACGGATTGCTTTCCCATATCGGCCTGAAACAACATTTGGAGCGCCAGCTCGCGTGATTTGCGTCGTGTACCCATAATTCCTTTTATCTCTATTTCTGGTGGAGCGTGCGTTTGAGTGCGGCCAATTCCAAGGCGGCGAGGGCAGCTTCAAATCCCTTGTTGCCCATCTTCAATCCAGCGCGGTCGATGGCCTGCTCCAGAGTATCGCAGGTGAGCACTCCGAAGGCTACGGGAACGCCGGTAGCGAGGGCCACTTCACCGATGCCGCGGGTGACTTCGTTGACGATAACATCGTAGTGCGCGGTGTCTCCGCGAATGACGCAGCCAATGGCGACAAGGGCGTTATACTTGCCGGTTTCAGCGAGCATTTTGGCGGCCGTGGGAATTTCAAAAGCTCCCGGCACGCGGACGATTTCAATGTCCGAGGTAATCGCCCCGGTGCGGCGCAACGCGTCAGTGGCCCCGGCGAGAAGGCGCTCGGTGATAAAGGCATTGAAGCGCGAGACGACGATAGCGAATTTCATTCCCGTCGAGTCCAGTTGCGCTTCTTTAGTCGGTTGACGCCAATTTTCGTTGTAGCTGAAAACGGCTAGCTTGCCAAATCCTGCGGGAACCTGCAATACAAAGAGACGCGCACCCCAGTCGCAGTCGGCGATCTCGGATACGAAAGTGAAGCCGTGGGCGCGGGCTGCCTCGGCAACGATGTCGGCGTTATCGACCTCAACCACCAACTCGACGGCGGGCATGTCATGGCCCATGGCAAGTTCCACGCCGGATTCGAAGGCTTCAAACTTCCGGCCCTTGGAGCGGCGGCCACTCCAGGTCTCACCGGGGGCAAAGCCGAGGGCGGAGAAAAACTCTTCAAGCGAACGAAAATCTTCGTCGCAGGCGGGCAGCAGGAGGCGATGGAATGAGCGGATCACAACTTCTTTTGTACCACAGGTGTGCAGGGCAACGCATCAACCCTGGATCGCTAACAGTAGGGCAATGCGAGCCAGTTGCGCATCGCTCACATTCGCCAGCCGCGGGCGGATGTGGGCCATCAACCAGTTAGCGTCCCTTGAATTGGGGCGCGCGCTTTTCGAGGAAGGCGCGGATTCCTTCGAGTCTGTCCTCGGTGGCGAAGCAGCGTGCGAACAGGGAAGCCTCATAGTCGAGCCCATCGGCGAGAGTCATTTCCAGGCCATGGTTTACCGCGTCAAGGCAATAGCGTGTTGCAATTGGCGCGTTGGCGATGATTTTGTGGGCGAGAGCTTCCGCGTGCGGTCGCAATTCGGCCAGGGGCAACACCTGGTTGACGAGGCCGATGCGGTAGGCCTCGTCAGCGTGGACCATCTCGCCGGTAAGGATGATTTGCAGGGCACGGCCTTTGCCTACAATGCGGGGAAGCCGCTGTGAGCCTCCATAACCGGGGATGATTCCTAGCTTGCTCTCAGGCTGGCCGAAGCGGGCATTCTCCGAGGCAAGGCGAAGCGTGCAGGCAAGGGCAAGCTCGCAGCCTCCGCCGAGGGCAAAACCGTTTACAGCGGCGATGACGGGTTTGCCGCAATTCTCGACCAAGTTAAAGACGGCTTGTCCACGTTTTGCAAACGCCTCAGCTTCAACCGGTCCTAAGGCTTGGAACTCGGTGATGTCGGCACCGGCGACAAAGGCCTTTTCGCCTTCTCCGCTGAGGATGGCCACGCGAACGTTCTCGTCATCGCGGACCGTCTCGAAAGCGCGGCCGAGTTCCTGCACGGTGAGCGTATTGAGGGCGTTCAAGACCTTAGGACGCGCAATCGTTATGAAAGCGACCGTGCTCCTGGTTTCGTAGCGGAGATTTTCGAAGGCGGGAACGGTTGTCAAAGCTCCTCCTTACCGGCTTACGAGTGCAAGCGCGGGAGATAGGGTGGGGCACTCCATCACGACTCCGTGGTCGCAGAGAGACGTGTTTCCATGCACCTCGCCCGGTTTTGCCGCCAAGCCGGAGTCTATTGCTCAAGCGCTCCGATTAGGGTTCCTCGCTGCGCGAACGCAGGACGTCGCGGATCTCGCGATTGATTTTCGCGGCGTCGCGAGTTGCCTGATCGATCAGGTCCAGCCACTTCTTGTTGGTGTCGTCCAATTTCACTTGGCTGAGCAGGTAGGTAGCTTGCATGATTGTCTCAATGGAATTGCTCAGGTCGTGTGCGAGCGTCCTCAGTTCCTTGCTGATCGGCAGGGGAATCTTCGGCGCGGCATCGGAATTTGGCTCAGGCATGAGGCTCCTCTGGATTTCTAAAAGGTGAGTGCGAAGGCAAGAACCCTAGCAAACAATCAAGCGTTTTCATTTCCCGCAAACGCCTCTGCAGGGCGGAGAACATGCATTCCACCGTTTGCAACCGGACAGCAAGAATATTAGTCCGCAACTCGGACTTTACGCAAAGACCGTGCGGGGAAATCGGGTGCTAACTCCTGTTCCGAAGGGCGGTTTCTCTTCCTCAAGTCCCGGCTCATCGAACGCAAGTGTCTTCCACAGCTTGCAATCGACAATCCAGACCCGTGTGTTACAATCCATTTGCAAGCCAAGTAGAAAGGCATGGCCGGTAAGGTCATTGCGGCGCTTAGGCGCTTACTTTCGGTGTGCCGAAGTGGCGGAATTGGCAGACGCGCATGGTTCAGGTCCATGTACTCGCAAGGGTGTGGGGGTTCGAGTCCCCCCTCCGGCACCAATAGATTTCTATTCCTCCTGCAATGAATAACTTGCAGGAGGAATTTTCGTTTCAGCAACACAGCCGTCAATCCCAAAAGCCCAGCCTTGCCTACCGATCCCAACCCTCCAGATGTGGCCGGCGACGGCGGCAAAGGTGAAAAATTGTGCATCAGCCAGGCACTTTGCAGAATGGGCCGCGATAGTCATGATAGGCTTACCCGGCATGGAACCTCGGATGTAGCTGTAATTTCAGGGGCTGCGCATGACACTCTGCTGGCGACGAGTATCATGACGCAAATCAAACCGGGAAGAATTCGCATGGCTGTGTATCTCCCTCGGAGGATAACTCATGAGCAAGCAGCTTGTTGGAATCATCCTTGTGGTTTTGAGTGTATTTGTAAGTGGTGCCATTGGTCAGACTCTTTCGCAGGAGGAGCAGGCGTTTTTTCAGAAACACCTGCCAGATGTCGTTAGAGTCGAGCCCAAGCGCCTAAACGATCACGCCGTTGTCTCGGTCTTCGCCGCGCCCATCTACGATTTCACCGTTGCAATCAAGATGGGGGATGGTGGCACGTCCACTCAGCATGTTGTAGTGGCGCGCGTGGAAGATGAGTTTGTGCCTCTTTCCCGGCCTGGCCAGGATGGTGATTATCCCGGCATTCAGAAAATGTTCAGGCCCGGCTTTAAGCTCATAAATGAGGACGTTGCCGAGACGTTTCAACGCGCGTTGGATATTGTCTTCCCACTCAGCGGGCAGGAGAAGCGGGCAGAGACCTTCAGCCATAAGGGAAATGAATGGACTTTTGTGCGCGGCAAATTTTTTGACAGTATGATGGGCTTCGTGCTGACCACGGACGCTACTGGAGCTGTTACGGGCGTGAAGTATGTTTTGAAGCTTCCAATATGATAAGGGAGAGTTTCAAGCCACGCTGAAAAGGCAAAACGCGAAGAATAGCTACCTGGCTTTCTTCGCGTCTAAGGGTTCCTGCGCATGGCCAGAGCCCGTTTGCTAGATACACTCGAATAAATCCAGGCTCTGGCCTTGTCAGCCATCATCACTCAGATATGGCATAGCATTATGTAAAAACTTTAGTCCCGCGGACTCAACTACTTTTTGTACTTGATAACCAATTTCTCCACGATACGATGCGCCTCGTCGATGTCTGCGATAACCCGGCCCTGGAGTCCCTGGGCTTTCGCGTCGTCTTCCTCTTGTGAGGCGTCTTTATGCGCCGCGTCCAGCAGTGCCAGCGCTTTGTGGTAGCGTCCCTCTCTCATTAACTTCGCATCAATGGGTGGGTGATCGTTGAGATTCTTGCCATCGTCGATGGAGGCTTTCTTGAGTTCTTTGATGGCATCGTCGATTTTACGAATGGCCTGTGTTTCCTCGGCGTCTCGCTTTTCATTGGCAGCGAGTAGATCGAGGTGCGCGCGGGCGTCACGTAAGTCAGACAGCGCGTGCAGGTAGCGGGGATGATGGCCCGGCTTTTCGGCTAAGGCGGTCCCCAAGCAAGTAACGAGTAACAAACTCAACATTGCCAAACGGACGAGAGTCTTCATGTGCGCCTTTCCTCGCATCTGTAGTCCCACTGTTTCCGCACCATTGATCCAACCGGCGCAAATGCGGCGCAGTTTGGAGCGGAGCAGGAACAGAACGGAAGATGCGAGGGTTAATTAAATCGGAGAATCTACAAATCGTCAAGTACGGGGCCTAATCTTTGTAGACGATTTCCAATCGGCCACGGGGGCCTGACGTCGCTCCTGATTCTCAAAGCGCAAACGCCCGGAGGGGGCGCTTTTGCGCTGCATTTAGGGGAAACTCCTAGCTTGCTGGCTAGCTCGTTGGGTCGGATTATACGCACGCAGAGGAGTTTGGTGGTAGGTAGAGGGAACAGCAAGTTATTCAAAGTGGAAGCGCGCGAACGATTGACACGATTGAGAGGCCAATTCGGTATGTTGTTGAATACGGAACGGCAACGGTGATTTAGTTCGTCTATTATCAGGAGAACGCGTTTGGTATGGCGTTTGACAGGGTAGCCACAAGTTATACCCCGGCCAGATCATTTCCAATTTCGTCATCGTGAGAGAGCGCGAGAACTGTGTGAGACGGCGTTTTCGCGATTGATAAACCGATTTCTTCCATGTTCCGGCGCCTCGAGAAAAGGAGCAACCATTTGGATAAGGTGGAAACCACGGTGATCAGGGTTACAAGCGAGGCGCGCCCGAACGCGTGGCGGCAGCAGTGGCGCAAGGTTATTCACTTTGACCATGGACGAATGGAGCCATGGATTGCGCTTAGAAATACGATTGGGGTCACGGTTCCGCTGATAGTTGGCATCGCGCTGGGTGTGCCACTTGGTGGACTTGCGGCGAGCACGGGAGCATTGCAAGTCTCATACTCCGACGGGCACGGTCCTTATGCACTGCGTGCTAAGAAAATGCTGGCCGCGACATTCCTATGCGCGCTCGCGGTCGTAGCCGGCGGGCTGGTAGGGGAAAACCGATTCCTCGCGGTGATCGTGCCAAGCTTGTGGGCTTTTGCCGTGGGCCTTGGGGTGTGCATTGGCCCGACGGCAGAGAGCCTGGGCGTTATCAGCCTCGTTACGCTGATCATTTATTCTGCACAGCCACTAAGTCCGGAAATGGCACTTGTTTCCGGAGTGCTTGCTCTTGGCGGAGGTTTGTTACAAGCGGCATTGTCCCTAATGCTTTGGCCAGTACGGCGTTATCAGCCGGAACGGCGTATCCTGGCTGACCTGTATCGCCAGCTAGCCAGCGCGGCGATCGTTCCAACCGGCCCGGAAGGTGGTCCGCCGGCCAGCGAACAAAGCACCGTTGCAAGAGAAACACTGTCAGGACTCGGTAACGATAACAGCCTGGAAGCAGAGCGCTATTGGTCGCTCTTGAATCAGGCGGAACGTATCCGGTTGAGCCTCCTAACCTTGCGTCGATTGCGCAGGAGGATGGAGCGCGATGCAGAGGTATCGGCCAGAGTAGATCTTGTGCAGCGATTTCTGGATGTTTCGTCCGAAGTGCTGGCCAAGATCGGACAGTCGTTGACGATGGGCGAGGCGACGCCTAGAGTTCAGGAGAAGCTGCTGGAGTTGGAGACTTTGGCAGAGAGTTTGCGTGCCGAGGAAGCCAAACCAGCTTCCGCTTTTCTTGCGGCGATGACCAGGGATGCCCGCCACCAGATGGACGCACTGATCGGTCAACTTCGCAGTGCCGTGCGTAGCGTAAGCGATACCACGTCTGCCGGATTTGAAGCGCTGGCAAGCCGCGATGCGACGCAGCCATGGCCGCGCAGAGTTACCGGAATGCTGCCGATATTGCTTGCAAACCTCACGCCGCGGTCCTCGGCGTTCCGCCATGCGATTCGCATGGCCTCGTGCCTTGCTATTGGAGAAGTGTTGGCTCATCAGATCCACAACGGCCGGTCATATTGGATGGCGATGACGATCGTGCTAGTGCTGAAGCAGGAGTTCTCCGCGACCTTCAGCCGAGGTTTGCTGCGGATTGGCGGCACGATTGTAGGGTTGGTGCTGGCGACCGGGCTCTTTCACTTTTTCTCGCCTGGAATTTTTCTGAAAGTGGCATTGGTCGCGATATTCGTATATCTGCTTCGCTGGGCGGGAGCGGCAAATTACGGTGTGTTCACGATCATCGTCAGTGCCCTTATCGTGGTGCTGGTTGCGTTCACTGGAGTGTCCCCCAAGGTGGTCATCCTGGCGCGCGGTGAAATGACCGGCCTCGGCGGCCTCATTGCGCTGGCCGCGTATCTGGTGTGGCCCACGTGGGAACGGACCCACGCTGGACAGGTGCTGGCGCAGGTTCTGGACGCATGTAGAGTTTACTTTCAGGCCGTGGTGGAGGCGCACCTGCAAGGTAATTCACGGGATGAGGCCGAGTTGAATCGCGTGCGATTGGCGACGCGGTTGGCGCGATCGAACTTGGACGCTTCCGCAGACCGGCTGCGGGCGGAGCCAGGTACACAACCGCAGCAGATCGATCTGTTGACCGCAATGCGTGCGAACGTGCATCGATTTGTGCGCGCTACCATGGCATTGGAGGCAGTACCAGTTGGAACCGAGCCAGTGCGCGAGGAGTTTCGAGACTTTGCGCATGATGTGGAAAAGACGCTCGACGTGCTGGCGACGGCACTGCGGGGAGAAAAGCTAAATGTCCGGAATATGGCCGATCTTCGCGAGGATCATCATCGCCTGGTGCGTGCGGCGAACTCCGAAACATCCCGCCATGGCCTGGTGAATGAAGAAGCCGATCGTATGACGAATAGTCTCAATACGCTCCGGAATCAGGTATTGCAGTGGCAGAGATTGCGATCATAGCTCTTGTCGTCCACACACCCGCGAACCCATATTTGCTAGCTGCGGCAAATATAGGACCCTCGGGACACACCTACTATGGAACCCCTTCGTGAAAGCACTAAGAGATTGACCGAACTCCCACAGTGATCTTGTAGAACACGGTGACCATCAACGAGCCAATTGCCCAGATGCCGATGACGATTCCCCATTCCGGCATTGTGGGCTGATATTTTGCCACGGAGCCCAGCGTGGATGGGACCAATCCTCCAACGATTAATCCCATTCCTTTCTCAATCCAGAGTGAGATGAATATGCAGACGCATGAAGCCGCAAGAACCTGGTTCCCCACGCGCACCCGAGTGGAATACAGCATCGACAGCGCAGCGACCATAAGAATTGTGGAAACCCACATCCAGGGAACCAAGCCGGTTTGGCCATCCAAGCCGACGTACAGAAACTCAAAGTGCTCGCGATGTTCGGGGATGCCGCTGTAGAAAGCGGTAAACAGTTCCATCAAAACGAAAAACACGCTGATCGTCGCAGCGTAAGTCATGATGGTCTTTAACTTGCTTAAGGCGGCAGCGCCTGGGTCATATCCAGTGGTGCGGCGCAGAACAAGAATGAGCAGGATCAACAACGCAGGGCCGGAAGCAAACGCGGAGGCCAGGAATCGCGGTGCCAGTACGGCAGTCATCCAGAATGGGCGCGCGGACAAGCCGCTGTACAAGAACGCGGTCACCGTATGAATGCTGACTGCCCACGGAATCGAAAGATAGATGAAGGGCTTTACCCAGTGAGGCGTCGCGACGCCTTTCCGTTCCGAACTGAGCGTGGTGAAAGCGACCACTCCATTCAGCAGCAGGTAGCCGCTGAGCGAAACCATGTCCCAGAACATCATCGAGTGGGGCGTCGGATGGAGCAGCACGTTCATGACGCGGGCGGGCTGCCCCATGTCAACGAAGATGAATAACATGCACATGGTTACGGCAGCTACCGCAAGCAGTTCGCCGAGGATGGTGATTTTCCCGAACTGTTTGTAGTCGTGCAGGTAATAGGGCAGCACTACCATGACCGCCGAGGCTGCGACGCCGACAAAAAACGTGAACTGCGAAATGTAGAGACCCCATGTCACATCGCGCGAGAGCCCGGTCACACCAAGTCCGTAGGTTAGCTGGCGCAGGTAGAAGAGTCCCCCCATCACAATGAGGACAAGCAGTGCTGAAATCCACAGCCAGTATTTCCGGTTTCCGGCCAACGCATTTTCGATCATGAATTCCGCACCTCAGATCAGGTAGTAAATGGCCGGTCCCGTACCCAACTCCGGCTGTCTCTGGATGGCATAACGCGAAGCGAGGAGGCGGCGAATGTCAGAGTTTGCGTCATTCTGATCGCCAAAGGTCAGTGCTCGCTCACTGCAATTTTCCACGCAAACCGGCATTTGTCCCTTAGCCAGCCGCTCTTCGCAAAAATTGCACTTCTCCACCACGCCTCTGGTCCGCGTCGGAAATTCGGGATTGACGTTTGCAACATAAGGACGCGGATCAACGAAATTAAAGCTGCGCGAACCGTAAGGGCAGGCAGCCATACAATAGCGGCACCCAATGCAACGATGCCAATCCATCATCACGACGCCGTCCTCTTCACGCTTCCAAGTGGCCCCGGTCGGACACACCTTTGTGCAAGCGGGTTTGGAACAATGGTTACAAAGCAGTGACAGCGGATGGCTGGTAAGCGCGGGATTGACCACTTCCGATTCCTGCCGGAAGACGGTCTGGTATTTCTCTTTCCAGATCCACTTCACTTCCTGCGCCTTGTTGGGAATGTCTGGAACGTTGTGGGTGCGATTACAAGCCGCACTGCATTGAGTGCATCCCTGGTCCCACCGGCACTTTTGGAAATCGACTGCCATTGCCCAGCGCTTGCCGTCGTTCTTGCCGATTTGCCTTACGACCTCGGCACCGCTTACCACCTTGGCGCCCGCAGCCCCCGCCAGTGATGCGGCGGCAAACATGAGGAACTGTTTTCGAGTGATCGTCATTGGGCCCTCCCTGAGATCAGCTTCGATTCGTTGTGGCATTGCCAGCAGGAGGGAGTGGACACTCCAGAGTAGCTATGACACTTGTCGCAAAACTCACTTCGCGAGTGGCAACCGAGGCAGGTGCGTGTAAGGCTCGCGTCGTAGCCTTTTCCGTTGCTGGCATGAACCCGTCGCACGCCGTTGCGCACTGCGTTCTCTCGCCAGTCAATCAGTAACTGCATGTGTGCTGCGCGCATAGATGAAATCGGGGCAACGCATTCCTTGGCGTCTGCCGGGAGTTGCAATTTCGGAGGGTTTGCCCGTGTTGAGGCAGCTCTTGCGTGCCACACCGGGTAAGTGAACAGCACAAGGAAGATCGCAACTCCGCCGAAAATCAGAATCCGATCACGCATGAACCACCTCCGGCCCATCGGAGTTTGCGGGCTCCGCGGTGAGTGGTTCGCCGCGCAAATTTGTGACTCGTTCTTTTTCGCCGCGCATCACCAGCGCATTCCCCAGCAACTCGTGGACCCCGGCGACTTCTACGCCAGGAACCCAGTAATCCAGCAAGGTTGGCAATGTTGCCTTGTCGATGGCGCAGATGCAGGTCAGCAGGTTCACGCCATGTTTTTCCTTTACATAGCGCACGGCGTTCGCCCTCGGATATCCGCCGCGAAGCCTCATCTCGAGGTTCTCGTCCGTGCCGAGTCCAGAGCCGCTTCCGCAACAGAATGTCTGTTCGCGAATGGTGTCCGCGGGCATTTCATGGAAGCTATTGCAGACATTTTTCAAGATGTAGCGAGGCTCTTCCAACAACCCCATGGCTCGCGCTGGATTACACGAATCGTGATACGTTACCTTCCATTTGTCATTGCGGCTGGGATCGAGTTTGAGCTTGCCGTTATGGATGAGGTCGGCCGTAAACTCGGCAATGTGCACCATCTTGGTTGACTTCGCGTGTTCAAAGCGCGTCCCCGTCACGGGCGACACCGGCACTTCGAGAAAGTCTGCCGGACCGTTCATCGTGTCCATGTATTGGTGAAGAACGCGCCACATATGGCCGCACTCTCCGCCCAGAATCCATTTCACGCCCAGGCGCTTGGCTTCGTCGTAGATTTTAGAGTTCAGCCGCTTCATCAGTTCGTTCGAACTGAACAATCCGAAGTTGCCGCCCTCACTGGCATACGCGCTAAAGGTGTAGTCCAGCCCGATCTCGTGAAAGAGCGAAAGGTATCCGAGCAAGGTGTAGTAGTGCGGCGTGCCAAAGTAGTCGGCAGATGGAGTGACAAACAGAATTTCCGCGCCCTTCTTTGCGATCGGCACATCAACGCGGATGCCCGTGATCTCTTCCAACTCGTCGGCGGCAAACTCAAGGCTATCTTTGAACCCGTGCGGCTGAATGCCGAGATGATTGCCCGTTCGGTAGCAGTTGGCGGCGGGCTCGGTGACCCAGTTGATGTTAACGCCGACCAGGTTCAAGAGCTCGCGGCCGATCATGGTGATTTCGGCGGTGTCGATTCCGTAGGGACAGAAAACGGAACAGCGACGGCATTCCGTACACTGGTAGAAGTAGTAGAACCACTCCTTGAGGACGTCCTCGGTAAGTTCACGGCCACCGGCCAGCGATCCGAAGAGTTTGCCCGTCGCCGTGAAATAGCGCCGGTAAATCGAGCGCATCAGCTCCGCGCGCAACACCGGCATGTTCTTAGGATCGCCGGAGCCGATGTAAAAGTGGCACTTGTCGGCGCAGGCTCCGCAGCGAACGCAGATATCCATGAATAGCCGGAGTGAGCGGTAGCGCCCTAATCGCTCTTTGAAGCCATCCAGGATGATCTCTTTCCAATCGGCGGGGAGTTTCCAGTCCTCATCGAAAGGCTGCCACTCGCGCGGATTCGGGAGTCCAAGATACTGTAGGTTTTTTGCGGCTGCGCTGTAGCAAAAGGTTCCCTTGCGAAACTCCGGCTTTACGGCCGTCCAATCGCCAGCGGGCCGACCCTGTTCAATTTGTATGAGCGGCTCTGACATCGGGAGTCTCCATAGGGATATCTGCAGCGATGAGTTTGTCGCGATACTCGGCTTCCCACTCTGCGTAAGTGTGTTTCTTCACTGGATAATTCCACGGGTTTATGTGGCGAACCATGCGGTTGTTATTCGCCAGGTTGCGGGTCGGGCTCAGGAAGACGCCAGCCACATGCATCAGTTTGCTGAATGGAAAGTAGGCCGCCAGCGCGCTTACTAACAGAAGATGCGCAAAAAAAAGCGCGCCAATCGACTGCGGTATGACCGGCGAGAATGTCACCAGACCAAGCGCAAATTGCTTGATGCCAGCAACGTCTACCTTGTCCACGTGGCGCATCAGAACGCCGGTCAGGCCGACTCCAAGCAGCAGGAAGAGTGCTAGGTAATCTGTAACTTGCGAAATATAGCGAACCATCGGATTGGCGAAGCGCCGCCACAGGAGATAGAGAAGTCCGACAGTAAAAGCCACATCGCTCAGATAGAGTTCAGGGGTACCGATCTGGAAGAAGCCATCGGCGCGCTGCAGCAGAAGCACAAATGCCGGAACTGGTTCGACGAACAATCGCAAGTGACGCAGCAGAATCATCAGCATGGACCAATGGAAAGCCATTGCACCCAGCCACAGCAATTTGCTGTCGCCAAATACCGCGCGCCCTTCAGCGAGTTCATAGCGGGTGTTACGGAAGAGAGACCGGAACAGCAGCACTTCCAATCCGAGCCGCGACGCGGCTTCCATCCCAGTCGCAGGACTCTCAAGGGAGGAATGACGGATCCAGGTAAGCGATTTTTGCTGTCCGCAGGTCGTAGGAATTCTAAAAGGTACCGGCGTTGCCGCCCAGCGCCACACGCGCATGCAGATACCTGCCAGCAAAATCGCGCACGCAGTGTAGGGAACAAGAACGCCCAGCGGTCCGCGAAGCGCGGCGGAGGCTCCGCCCGCTATTCCCGCGGCTACCAGCGCTATGACTAAGATGAGTGCATATACGGCCTTCATAGATCGGCCCTCATTTGCCGAATACTCAATGCGCGCTTCGCCTCATTGATGCGCACTAACGCGAGGTCTTCGCGGCACTTCGTATACTGGTCGAATGTCAGCAACGCCAACTGGTCGATACGACGCTCCATGTCGGCAAATTCAGCTTCTGCGTGATGTTCCCGAACGATTTGCCGCAACGCGAAAACGAAGGAGACTGCATCCGTGGCCGAGCAGTCTTGCACCGCGCGCAGCCTTACAATCTCCTCCACTGCATTTCCCGCGCGCGCCACATCCATCGCTCCCGCGAGTTCTTCGAGAAGTTTGGCTAACGACTCGCGCACCGCAAACCCCACGGGATTGCGGAAACGTTCGCTGCTCCGCGAAATCGCTCCCCGGGCTTGCTCGGGGTAGATTTCGATCGTCTTCTCAAACCACGCGTCGAGAATGGCCGTGCTTGCGCGCATGTGCTTCTCCAGCCTAGACGCAGCCCGTAGGCTTTGGCAGGCCGGCAAGTTTACATGCGCCCTTGGCGGGGCCGGAAGGGAACAGGGTGTAAATTTCGTTCAACTTGAACCCGGTGTCCTTGCACACCTTGCGCACCATCGGAGCAATGCCAAACTGCAGATAGTAATTCCGCA
>Ga0181528_10000200_pt1 | contig 54975 bp, 46 predicted proteins | sample PEATcosm2014_Bin_47_FD_119742 | JGI IMG/M metagenome (GOLD analysis project Ga0181528, IMG submission 119742) | Peatland microbial communities from MTU Mesocosm Facility, Houghton, MI, USA - PEATcosm2014_Bin10_10_metaG | ecosystem: Environmental > Terrestrial > Soil > Wetlands > Peat | place...
CAGCCATGGCGCGGCCGGTCCAGTGCGTGGCCTCTCCCGGCGGTTCGGAGCAGGTCAATTGCAGGATCCGAGCGACGACCTTCAAGGCCAACGGCGCCCGACCGGGCTTGCGCGTCTTGTCGCGCAACAAGCCATCTACGCCCTCCTCGGCGTAACGCGCCTCCCAACGCCATACGGCGGGCCGACTGACGCCGGCGCGGCGAGCAATTTCCGCAACGGGCGGCCTCTCAGCCAAGGAAAGGATGATTTGCGCGCGTTGAGCATGCTTTCGAGCGCGGTTGCGATCGTCGATGACGGCAAGCAGAGGCTCACGTTCAGCGCGAGCCCGATGGAGGATGCTGACGGTCTGGGCCATCCGCCCAGACACACACATCCGCATCCCTCTGTGAATCTTCCGTTCGCGTCAGTGCAATAGATTCTTATTTACTGTTTAATATGTTATTTCGCCAGCCGACCGCAACCGGATTGCGTCAGGACTACGGATTACAGCGGATTGCCGTGACCGCGCCATCAGGGGCGACCTTCGTCAGACTTACTCGCGGCCTCCCTCATCTCTCCGGCGAGTTCGTCGTAACAGACCGTCCACGCCTCCCGGATTGCAGGCGTGCAATCTTCGCCGAGCGCCTGTTCGAGCGTCCACACCAGCGCTTCCTTGAGCGCGTCATAGTCGGCGAGCTTGACTCCATATCCGACATGCCGGACGCCGAGATCGCGGATCGCCGGCAGCACCTCTCCCGGTCGATGCAAATTGTAGACAACGAGCGTCAGCATGGTCATCAGCTTGACGCCTTGAACGCGCATATCGTCGCTAAACAGCGACCGGAAATTCGGGTTAGCGGCGAAGAGCCGATCGTAGAACAGCGCTCCCGCCACCTCTGGCATGACCGCCAGCCTGGAGAAGGTCACGCGGACGAGTTCCTGCTGTGTCGTATTCACAGGTCAACTCCATTGTCCCGCCGGTCGAGCCGCCGGCGGCGCCCGTTCAATCGCCTCGGTGCGACGCCGCGCGCAAGACGGCCGGCGCCGAACCAAACTCGCTTGCGAACGCACGATAAAACGTCGCCATGCTGTTGAACCCCCATCCGTAGGCGATGTCGATGACAGACCGGCGCCCGCCAGTCGCGCCGGCGACCGCGTCGCGGCACTTGAGCAGCCTCTGGCGCACCACGTAGCGCGCGAAACTGCTTCCGCTCGGCTCGAACAGCCGATGCAGCTTACGCGGAGAGATGCCGACCGCGGCGGCGGCGCTTGCCGGCGTCAGGTCCGGGTCGGCTAGATGCAGATCGACGTACCGCTTGACCGCGGCGAGTTGGCTTTCCCGCACTGACTGCCGTCCCCTCTCCGCTCCTTCCTCCGACGCGCCGCACGCCAGCGCCACTAGGCCCGAAAGGTTGCGCAGCACAGCTTCCCCGAGTTCGTCTGAAAGCAGCGGAACCTGCATGTTGGCAGCATCCATGGCCGCGCCCAGGAGCGAGCTGAGGGGCGAGGCCGCGGGCAGCCGGAACGGGCGCGCCAACCGCCCTCCGGCCAAAAGCGGCGAGAGTGCGGCTTGCGGGATGATCAGGACGCTGAATGAAGCGGCGCCCTTCGATTCCGCGTCGAACTGCCATTCCGTCGAACTCACGCAGAAGTCGCCAGGCTCGTGCACGAGGTCCACCCGGGTGCTTCTGGGGGCGGCCCGCCAGATGAGCGGCCGGTGAAATCGTCGGATATAGACCGCCTCCGACTTGTCCCTGAGGACGTCGGCGCGGGTCCGCTTCACCCGTTCGAGCCCCGTTTCGATATCGAGCAAGGCGAATCCACCCGTTGCCTCTCCACTGGCCTCGGCATGGAAGGCGTCAGCGTCGGGAATCTCGTTTGGTGTAAAACTGTGAACCTGCTGAGCGAAATAATCGCACCAAAATCTCACGCGATCGCGCCGCGGCAGACCCTCAGTGGAAAAATGCACTCGCATCGCGAACCTTTTCGAGCCGACAAGTTCCCTAACGGCGCCATCAGTACGGCGATTGCGCGGGCAAAGGCAAAGCACAAGTCCGCGTCGGGCTGCCGCGACCGGTGAGCTATGTCTGGCGAACGTCGAGCGCTGGCGGGCGGCGGCCTGCACATGCGCGGCCTCCCACTGCAGGAATTGCGCCATCCCTGCCGGGTGAGGCGGAAGATCGTGATGCGTTTCGACCGCGCGCAAAAATGTCACCGCTTCTACGCTCATATCGCGCACGCTTTGTCCCGTCCCAGGGGCAACGTGAATTGAAATATAGCGCCCCCAGCCGCGCCCGCGCTCGCCCACAGCTTTCCTCCGTGCGCCTCGACAATCGCGCGGCAAAGCAAGAGCCCCATCCCCAAGCCACCGGGCTTTGTACTGTAAAATGCGTCGAAGATGTTCTCCAGATCCGAGGGGCTTACGCCCACACCGGAATCCTGCACAGAGACGATCACGACACCGGACCCGGATTTACCCGTCGCGATCCGCAATTCACGAGATCCTTCGCCGCGCATTCCCATTGCTTCAAAGGCATTGACGATCAAGTTGAGCATCACCTGTTGCAGTTGAACCCGATCCCCTTCGATGAGCATCAATTCGTCCGCGAGTTCGGTCTTGATCGAAACACCGCTCTTCAAACCCTCGCTACGCGTGAGATCTACCGTCTCAATCACCATTTTTCTTATGTCAAAATAACTTGCTCGACCCGGCTCCTTCTTGATGAGCGAACGGATCCCAGAGATAACCTCGCCGGCGCGACTGCCATTCTCGAGGACGCGACCGAGCGCCTGCCGGGCCTTGTCCAGATTTGGAGGTTGGGCCCTCAGCCATTGCAGCGCTGTATTCGCATTTGTGACCGCTGCCGCGATCGGCTGGTTGACCTCATGGGCGATTGACGCCGACAGCTGTCCCACGGTCACGAGGCGGCTCGCATGCAGCAACTCCATTTGAATCCCTTGGTATCGCCGCTCGCTCTCGCGCGCCATGTCCTGCGCTCGCCTGAGGTCGGTCAAGTCGACGACAAAGGCCACCCCCTCATTCCGGACTCGATCGAAGAGCGACGCGCCGAGCAACACCGGCACGCGGCTGCGGTCTTTTCGGAAGAATTCCTTCACGTAAGGCTCGACGTCGCCGATTGTCCTTACAACGGTCAATCGCTGCTCATCGGTCTCGCGCCATTCGATGGGCGTAAGCTCGCTCCAGCGCATCCGGCCCGAAATGAGATCGCCACGATCATGTCCCGTAATTTCAAGAAAGGCTTCATTTGCGTCGACGATCGCGCCGTCGAAATTCCAGATGAAAACCCCGACGATGTTGGAAGCCAACAACCGCTGAACCTTAGTTTCTAACCTGTCAATCAAGCCGCGCATCCGCACCTCAGATTTTTCCCGCGCAATCATCTCACGCTCTAGGTCCTCAATCGACGTTGCCGATTGATACGCGAGCGCGGCGAACCGTACCAGACCAACTACAAGCCGCTCATCTTCCGCGTCAAACATGCGACGACTGTTGTGCATGATCGCCCAAACCCTTCCGACCACTTCACCCCGAACACAAAGCGCCGCCAACAGGCATTCCGTTATCGCGGCCAGACCCGGCGGCAAATCGCAGCAAACCTTGTCGAGGTCTCGTAGGACGATTGCTTTATTGCAATCCAGTACATCCATATTTACGCCGAAATCGCTCGGCGTCTCGCAGCCTAACCGCGCGCCCCACACGCCGGCCGCGGCGGCGCAATAGAATCTGTTCCGGTGATCGCTCTTAGAGGGCAGACCGAGAACAACCGAGTCGCACCCCGTGACCTCCAATATCGTCTCCACCAGTGTCTGGAGAATATTGGACGGCGATCCTCCTAGCGCGCCGGCCAATCTTGTCAACGCTCGATTCTCCTTTTTGCAGTCGGGCGCCCGCGACCGACGAAGATGCACCTCCTCTGCGCAAGAGATCCCCATTGAGGGAAAAGCGGGCACTGGAAGTGATACCTTGATGGGAGTGCGACCTTCGGGAATGTAGGGCATTGTTGACCTCCACGAGTGACATGATGCGCTTAGCCCCCGGGTTCGTCGATTGCGCCTTTATAAGACACGTGCCTGAGCTAGCAGTGCGCGTCGCCGTCGTCGTCTCAACGAGCGCAGCGCGATGTATCATTCAGCGACAGTCGCTTGTATCTCCCGATTGCCAACGGGCACGAAGCCGGCGAGGTTGAGGACGCAAACCAGCCCGATACTCTCAGGGGTCGTTGAGCCCGTTTTTGAGCGCGGCGCGACTTGCCTCCGATCGTCCGAACGCCGAACAGTCGCCAGGGCCGATCGTGCCCGCATTTGCAAGGTTAGGTCACGGACGAACCTCGCTCAGCGTCAATTTGCGTCCGTATCGATGTGTCGAAGGATCGTCTCGACGTGCACTCGCGCCCGCCGGACCAAGCCTTCACTGTCGCGCGTGACGACAAGGGTCTCGAAAATCTCGTCGAACACCTTAGGCCGCTCGGCGTGTCGTTGATCGTGCTTGAGGTTACCGGCTGCCGAGCTCCGCCGAAATTTGAGACAAGGACGCTCAGTGATTCCGCCGGCAGATGATCACCGGGCAAAATCGGAAGATTCCTGCACAAATAGAACCATTGCGCGTGGAGACGGGTCGGGCCTTGCGGAAAATCCCGGTCAATTCTTCGCGGAAATCAAACAGACCGTGAGAGGAATCATCATTCCCATGGTCATGAAGACCAAAATTGCTTGCGATCCGCGGATATTCGCGAATTTTGCTCAGCTTAATAGCGCGTTGACGAAGTGGGGTTTTCAGTAGCCTGTTGGATCGACGACGACCACGAGGATAGCGGCGGGTTGGCCGTCGACGACAGCGATCAGGCCGAAAGCGGCGCCTGCCTCGGTTCGCACTACGAAAATGAAAGCCATCAGGGCCTCCGCGGCGCCCCGCGGCGTGCCCTGGCCGAACATCGCGCCCATGAGGACGCCGAGGTTGAACCCGGCGACATGGATCAGATGGCGTTTGTGAACGTTTTCGCGGCCGCGCAGCCACGCGCGGTTTGAGACGGAGTGACAATAAAATGCATTTATAACAATTTGTTGTCCGATTATGACGAACGTGGCGCGCGCTGTGCGAGCGATTGTGCCGCGATGGCGCGCAATCCGTCGGAGCCCTGACGGACAAGGCCGGCATCTCTCAACCCGCCGTGACCAAACATCTCGGCTTGTTGCGGAGAGCCGGTCTCGTCACCTTTCGGCAGGACGGTCGCCGAACGATCTACAGCGCGCAAGCGGAATCCATTGCGCCGCTGGTCGACTGGACTCAGCAGATGACCGGCTTCTGGAAAGCCGCTCGGTCGTCATCGAACGCGAATTCCCCCATTCCCCGGAGAAACTTTGGCTGGCGCTTACACAGCCGCACCTGATCGAGGAATGGTTGATGAAGAACGATTTCGTGGCGGCTGTGGGCCATCGTTTCCGGTTGCTGGGCGAATGGGGCGGCAGCCTCGACTGCGAAGTTCTGGTCGTCGAGATCAACCGCGCGCTCTCCTGCAGCTGGAATTTTGATAGCGACGATCCGGCTTTGCGCCTGTGCAGCACCGTCACCTTCAGCCTGACCCCCACTACCGCGGGGACGCGCCTGCGCGTGGAGCAGCGGGGTTTCCTGCCGGCGCAACTGCGGGCCTACGCAGGGGCGAAGACGGGGTGGGATCGCTTTCTCACCCGACTGGCGGAAGTGGTCGACCCGTCTCTTTGATGCGGGCGGCATCTGCGTTCAACCTCGGAAGAGGGATTGCGTGAATCTGAAAACGTCAATGCCAGCTTCACCGCTAGCTCTCAATCGCGTTCACGCTGACGGTCGTGGCGAATTTTGCGGTCGGACCGCGGGCGGAGCCGCGGGCCTGGATCACGTATTCGCCTTTGGCGCCGCTGTTCCTGCTGCTGTTGAGCGGACTCTATTTGCTCGCGCCGCCGTACTTCGCCAGACGCGGAGCAGGGCGGTTTGCTCAAGGCGCGAGCGCGGATTGACAGCGGGCTGGATTGTCAATCAAGCATCGCGACGGCTCGCAGCGCCGCGGCGGTCGCGACGGGAAAGCCGAAATAAGCGAGATAGCGCGGGATCTGCTCGAACAGCATGTCAAGCCCGTTCTGGGTGCGGCAGCCGCGCGCTTGCGCGGCCGCGAGGAACGGCGTCGTCTGCGCTTTCAACACGACTTCGCCAACGTAGGTCTGCGGCGCGAGCCGGGAAACGTCAAGCGGCAGAGGATCGTTTTCGGCCATGCCGAGCGGCGTGGCGTTGACGACGAGATCGAAGCCGGCGGGATCGTTGACGCCGAGCTCTATCTGGAGCCCCGGATATTGCGCGGCGAGCTGCGCGGCCAGCGTCTCCATCGCCGCGGCGCGCAGATCATAGAGACCGAGACGCGCCACGCCGGCGGCGGCGAGCGAAGCGGCGATCGCCGAACCGACGCCGCCCGCGCCGACCACCAGCGCCGCCCTGCGCTCGATCTCGGCGCCGTTGCGGCGCGCGCCGAGCACGAACCCCTCGCCGTCGAACATCTCGCCGACCAGCCGGCCGTCGTCCTCGCGGCGCACGGCGTTGCAGGCGCCGCAGATCTTGACTGTCGCCGAGACGTCGTCGAGCAGGTCGATGACCGCGGCTTTATGCGGCATGGTGACCAGCGCGCCGGCGAAATTGGAGAACGCGCAGATGGCGGGAAACGCGCGCGCGAAATCGCGCGCGCGCACGCCCATCGGCACGACGGCCGCGTTGACGCCTTGGCTCGCAAACCACGGGTTGTAGATCAGCGGCGATTTGAACGTCGTCGTGGGATAGCCGACATGCGCGATGACGCGGGTGTCGCCGTCAAGCATGGCGCGTTTCACAGCGCCGCCGCCGCGGCGACGCGGGCCTCGGCTTCGTCGAGATTGGCCTGTGCGGTAAGGCGGGCCGGCGTGTTGGCGGCGCCGAACAGGTCGTAGCTGCGGCGCTCGACGAGCTCGAAGAAGAAGCGGTTGCGGAACGCGCGCGCGTAGACGTGCAGGAACTCGCCGCTATGCACGCGGTCGTAGAGCACGCCGAGCGCGCGCAGCCTCTGCAGCAGGTCGGGCGCGATCTCGAACCGCGTCGCCAGATCGTCGTAGTAATTGTCGGGGATCGGCACGAACTCCGCGCCGCGCTCCCGCGCCGCCTCGACCGCGGCGAATATGTCGTCCGTCGCCAGCGCGATCTGCTGATAGCCGGCGCCGCCGAAGGCGTCGGGAAAGCGCGAAACGCCGGTTGCGCCACCGTCGTCGATGTCGAGCGCGATGCGCAACGCGCCGTTGGGGCTCCTGAGCGAACGGCTGCAGAAGGCGGCGTGGGGATCGGCGATCTCCACCTGCGGCTCGGCGCGAAGGCCGATCACGGTCTTGTAGAACAGCGACCAGCTGAGGAATTCGCTGCGCCGCACGACGTTGGAGAGATGGTCGATGCGCGTCAGCGGGCCGGCCGGCGCCGCCGCATCGGAGACGAAATCGTCGCGCCAGTCGGGGCCTTTGTCGTCAACGAAATAGATCAGGCTGCCCTCGACGCCGCCGACCGCCGGGATGCGCTTTTCAGCCGGCCCGATGCGCCCGGCGTGGGCCGGAACTTCCATCGCCCGCGCGCGCTCCATCGCGCGCTCGACGCTGTCGACCTTGAGCGTCAGCGCGCAGACCGAGGGGCCGTGCAGCAACTGGAAGGCGTGCGCGAAGCCCTCCTTCTCGCGGTTGATCACCAGATTGACGCCGCATTGAGCGCAGAGGTCGACCAGCTTGCTGCGATGGCGCCCCGCGCAAGCGAAGCCAGGCCCCTCGAACAGACCCGCGAAATCGGCGACGTCCTTGCCGGAAGCGGCGAACTCCAGGAATTCCGGCGCAAGAACCACCGGCGCGCGCGGCAACGGTGCGAAAGTCGCCGCCCCGCGAGCCGACAGCGCCTCTCTCGCCGAGCGCAGCGAACGCATGCCGTCGACGGCGATGGAAGCGGTGGAGGCGCCGCGAAACTGCTCGTTGAAGATCTCCAGCGACACCGGGCCGGCGTAACCGGCGCGCGCCACGGCTTCCAGATAATCGACGATGGGGTAGTCGCCCTGGCCGGGATAGCAACGATAGTGCCGGCTCAACGAGAGCGGGTCCATACGCAGGGCAGGCGCGTCGGCGACCTGCACCAGCGCGATGCGCTCGGCCGGCAGATCGGCGATCGGCGCCAGCGGGTTGCCGCGCGCGCAGATGTGGAAACTGTCGAGCACGATGCCGAGATTGACGCGGTCCGCCTTGGCGACGATGTCCCAGGTCGCCGTCCAATCCTGAACGTGGCGGCCCCAGGCCAGCGCCTCGTAGCCGATGCGCTTGGGCTCGCCCGAGGCGTCCTCGGCGATGCTGGAGCACAAGCAGAGCAGCGGCGCGCCGAGATCGTGGGTCACTTCCAGCTTGCGCCGGGCGCGCTTGAAATTGCGCGCTCGCTCGCGGCCGCTCGCGCCCTCGAAATCGCGCAGCGGCTGCAGGGCGACGATCTCCAACCCGAGATCGGCGGCGAGGCGGCGGGCGTCGCGCGCCTTGCCGGGAAAGAATGTCAGATCGTTCTCGAACAGCTCCACCGAACGAAACCCCGCCCGCGCCGCCGCCGCCAGCTTGGTCTCCAGGCCGCCGCCGAGGCAGACCGTCGCGATCGACCATCGCATCATGTTGAAACCTCCCGGTCTGGCGTTAACCTATTATAGCGGGGTCAGCGCATCAGGAAAAATAGGCCTCCGGCATGAGCGCCAGCGGCGCCGCCACGCGCGGTTCAACTGCGCCGCGACGAAGGCGGGCGCGGTCACCACGGGCATGCGCTATTCGCCGCTCAACGCGAATGTGATCGGCTCAATCATGGCCGCCTCACGAGGGCGCGCCCGCCGTGCCGGCCGGCGCGTCTTCGATCGCGCCGCCGAGGAACAGGCGGCCAACGCGCGGATCGGCGAGCAACGCGGCGGCGCGGTCATGCAGGCGCGTCTGCCCCAGCTCCAGCACCAGCCCAAAGTCCGACATGGCGAGCGCCGCCTTGGCGTTCTGCTCGACCATCAGCACGGTCACGCCGTTGTCGCGCAGCCGTTGCAGCGTGAGAAACACCTCCTGCACAAGACTGGGCGAAAGGCCGATGGAGGGTTCGTCAATCAAAAGCAGCTTTGGATCGAGGATCAGTGAGCGCGCGATCTCCAGTTGCTTCTGCTGGCCGCCGGAGAGCGAAACGGCCTTCTGGCGCTGGCGCTCGCGCAGGATCGGGAACTGATCCATCACCTCTGCGATGCGCGCCTTAACCTTCGCCTGATCGCTCGCGGTGACGCCGCCCAGCTCCAGATTGTGCCACACCGAAAGCTGCGGGATCACGTTGCGGCCCTGCGGCACGTAGCTGACGCCCTCGGCGATCATCTGTCGCGGCGAAAACCGCGTCACCGCCTTGCCGTCGAGCCTGATGTCGCCGGAATGGATGTCGAGCAGTCCGAAGATCGCCTTGAAAACGGTCGACTTGCCCGCCCCGTTGGGGCCGATGACAGTGGTGATCGAGGCGCGGGGAATGGAGAAGCTCACGCCGTTGAGGATGGTGATCTTGCCGTAGCCGCCGTAGACGTCTTTCACTTCCAGCACGTCAGCCTCCGAGATAGGCGTCGATGACATCGGGGTTGGCGCGAACTTCCTCGGGTGAGCCTTGCGCGATGATGCGACCTTCCGCGAGCACGATGATGCGCGTGCACAGCGACATCACGAACTCCATGTTGTGCTCGATGATGACGAAGGTCGTTCCATGCTCGCGATTGTAGCTCAGCAACCGCTCCTTCAGGCCCGCGAGCATGGTGAGATTGACGCCCCCGGCCGGTTCGTCGAGCAGCACGAGGCTCGGTCCCGCCATGAACGCCATCGCGGCGTCAACCAGCTTCTGCTGGCCGAAGGACAGCGAACCCGCCATTTCGTCGCGCAAATGCGTCAGGCGGAAGAAGCCGATGAGCTTGTCGGCCTGCGCCGTCAACCCCGCGTCCGGCCGGCCGAACAAGCGCGACAGCAGCGTGCCGGTATGCTCCTGCCCCGCCAGGATGATGTTGTCGAGAACCGACATCTGCGGGAACACCGAGAGCTGCTGGAACGTGCGGCCGACGCCGAACTTGTTGAGGTCGCAGGCGCGGCGGCCGGAGACGGCGCGGCCGTTGACCTGCACCTCGCCATGATCGGGCCGCAGCTGGCCGAGGATGCAGTTGAACAGCGTCGATTTGCCCGAGCCGTTCGGCCCGATCAGGCCGAGGATCTCGCCGGCGCGCACCACGAAGCTGACGCCGTCGACGGCGCGGATGCCGCCGAAGGTCTTGGAGATGTCGCGCACGCAAAGGACAGGCGCGCTCACAACTGCGCCCCGAGCTTCATGTCGGCGCGCACCCGCTTGGGACGGAAACGATCGACGACGCGGCGGCCGAGCCCGATGAGCCCCGCCGGGCAGAACATCATCAGCGCTATGACCGCCGTCGCGTAGATCATCAGATAATAGCCTTCCGTGAAGCGCAGCGCCTCCGGCAACAGGATGACGACGCCGGCGCCAAGCAGCGGCCCGAAGAAGGCGCCGGCGCCGCCGACCACCACCATCAGCAGCACCCGCAGCGACTGGTTGAACGCGAACGAATTCGGCTCGATATATTGCACCAGGGGCGACATCAACGCGCCCGCAAACCCGCCATAGGCCGAGCCGATGGCGAAGGCGATCAGCGTGATGCGCCGGGTGTCGACCCCGAGGCTCTCGGCGCGGATCGGATTCTCGCGCAGCGCCTTGAACGCGCGACCCCAGGGCGAGCGCACGATCCCCCACATCGCCGCGGCGGCGACAACGAAGGCGATCAGCGTGAAATAGTAGAACGGCAGGTTCCTGGCGGTGTCGAAGCCCCAGAAATGCGGGCGCGGCAGGCCAGACAGGCCATAGGAGCCGCCGGTCAACCATTCCTCGTTGCGCGCGACGAGAAAGAACAGCGTGTTGAAGGCGAGCGTGACGAAGGCGAGGAAATGCCCCTGCACGCGCAAAGCCGGAAAGCCCAACGCGAGTCCAACCACAAAGCAGAAGACAATAGCCGCCGTCGTCGCGACCAACCAGGTAGCGCCGGCCAGCGTCAACAGCGCCACCGTGTAGGCGCCCACGCCCATGAACGAGGCCTGCGCCAGCGAGATCTGACCGGCATAGCCGAGCGTCAGGTTGAGACCGATCGCCGCGATGGCGAAGATCAGCCAGGAGGAGAGCAGATAGACGATGTAGTTGGTCTGCCCGATCGGCGCAACGATCAGCGCGGCGAGACCGAGCGCCAGGAGGACCGGCGCGCCCCACGTCCTCATCAGACCTTCCTCCCCTCGTCGACGCCGAGCAACCCCTGCGGTCGCCACAGGATGATGACGATAAGCAGAACAAGCGGCAGCGCGGCGCGATATTCGGTCGTCACGTAGGTTGCGGTGAGATTGTCGAGCACGCCGATCAGCAGGCCGCCCGCCAGCGCGCCGCGGATCTGGTTGAAGCCGCCGACGATGGCTGCGATGAAGGCGACCAGGCCGAGCGTCTCGCCGTTGGAGAATTTGGCGAGATAGATCGGCGAGATGAGAAATGACGCGAGCGCAGCGAGCGCTGCATTGATCAGGAACGTGTAGAGCGTCATGCGCTTGATGTCGACGCCGAGGATCTGCGCGACGCCGGGGTTTTGCGCGGTCGCCTGCATGCAACGGCCGGTGCGGGTGCGGTTGAGGAACAACGTCAGCCCGGCGACGACGGCGAGCGCGACGATGAGGTCCATCACGTCCTGAACGGATACGACCGCGCCGCCCCAGTTCATCGTCGTTTGCGGAAAAAGACTGGGATAGGGCTGCGCCTCCGCTCCGTAGACCTGCTTGACGCCCTCCTTCAACAGGATCGACAGCGCCATGGTCGCGATGATGAGCGGCATGCCGCCGTTCGGCAGCATCGGCTCGACTACGATCTTCTGGAACAGCAGGCCGAGCACGACCAGCGCGGCGGCGAGGCCGAACAGCAACGACAGCCAGAGCGGCCAGTGCAGCCAATGCATGCCGATCAGCACGAAAAAGGCGGGCAGCATGACAAATTCGCCCTGGGCGAAGTTCACCGTTTGCGCCGCCTGCCAGACCAGCGTGAAGCCGATCGCCGCCAGCGCGTAAATGGCGCCGGTCGAGAGCCCGGAAAGCAGCACCTGCAGGAATTGTGACATGTGGACGCCTACGGAGGCGACGGCCGGCCCGGCCGCCGCTCAAGCTTGTGTCAATTGGCGGGTACGGTTCCGATCACCACCTGCTTGCCGTTCTGGACCTGAGTCATGAAACTCTCGCGGCTCAGTTCGCCGTTCTGGTCCCAGGACGTCGTCAGCAGCATGTGCGGATAGTTCATCACGTCGAGCGTCAGCCCGTGCAGCTTGTCGGCGAGCGCCTGCTTGTCGAGCTTGCCGTTGATCTCCGTCGCGTATTTGATCGCGTAGACGGCGATGTAGCCCTTGATGCCGTTGTGATCGGTGTCGCGGTTGTAGCGCTGCTTGAACCTGGCGACAAAGTCCTCGATCGAAGGAACAGGCGCGGAGGTCGCTAGGCCGACGTGGGCGTAGGCGCCTTCGGCCGCGTCGCCGGCAAGGTCGATCACCTTCTGCCCCGTCAGCGTCACTTCGCCGACCAGCGGTACGCTGAGACCCTGCTTCTTCGCCTCCTTGAGGAAGCGCGCGTCCTCCTCCTCGTTGGTGTAGACGAACACCGCCTGGGCGCCGGATTGTTTGATCTTCGAGACGTCGGCGGAGAAATCGACCTGCCCCTGCTCGCCCGGAACGTCGGCGACGACGCTGATCCCGGCCGCCTTCATCTGCTTGAGGAAGACGTCATGGCCGCCCTTGCCGAAATCGTTGTTGACCCATTCGATGGCGATCGTGGCCGCCTTGAGTTGGTCCTTGAAGAACGGCGTCAGCGCCGGCACGCCCTTCTCCGCGCCCGACGAGGTGCGGAAGATGAAGGGATTGTGGCGCTCGGTGATGTTGGGCGCCTCGGCGCCGGTGAACTGCGGCACGCCGGCCTGTTGCGCGATCATCATGTTGACGATGGTCGAGCCGGAATAGATCGTGCCTATGATCGCATAGGCGTCGGAATCGACCGCCCTCTGCACCAGCGCGCGTGAGGTCTGCGGATCGGTGCCGGTGTCCATGTCGGTCATGTCGATCTTCTTGCCGAGCATCCCGCCGGCGGCGTTGATCTCGTCGACCGCCATGTGCGCGCCGTCATGGAAGTTCGTGCCGGCGACCGCGCCAGCGCCGGAAAGCTCGCACACGCAGGGAATCTTCACCGCGTCGTCGGCGCGCACCGCGGCCTGAACGGCTGCACTCAGAGCCAGTCCAGCCAAGCTCGCCGCGAGGAGCCTTCCTGCGCTCATGCCCGTTCCTCCCTTTCATTCTTTCATGCGCGAGCTTCGTCCGCCGCCAGACCGCCGACGGCGCCGAGGATCACCGGGAGTGACTGCGCGGCGCTCGACGGGCGAGCCGGCGCCGGCTCCCGCGCTGCGGCGTCAAGGCCGCCTTGTCGCAATAATTGGAATTTAATTCCGGTCAAGTGAATAGCAGAACCCGGTTCCTCATGACCCGGCGCCGCGGGTTTCAAGCGCGTAAATTTCCGCTGCGGGTTCGCGGCTCCACCTCGCGCGCCGCGATGGGTTGCCCGCACTCCGAGCAGGTCAACACCGCGTGAAAATCGTGGCCGCAGGTCTTATGCCGGAGCAACACGGGGGGCCCGTCCGCCGTCGCGCAGTGGGAGTCGCCCCAATGCACGAGCGACAGGATTACGGGGTGGAGGGCGAGGCCCTTTTTCGTCAGCCGGTATTCGTGGCGCGGCGGGCGGACCTGATAGGCGACCTTGTCCATCACCCCCGCGTCCACCAGCGTCGTCAGACGTTCAGTCAGCACGCGCCGCGCGATCCCGAGCCGCTCCTGGAACGCCTCGAACCGCCGGACGCGCAGGAACGCGTCGCGCAGGATCAGCAGCGTCCAGCGGTCGCCCACCACGGCAAGCGCGCGGGCGAGCGAGCAATTCTCGATTTCGAGCTCCTTCCACTTCATCGCGGCAAAATCGCATTGACTAGGTTCCGTTTCAAGACGTATTCAGTCTTAAATAGGAACTGACGGAGATGTCCGTGGACCCCCAGCGTGGCAGCGTCGCCATCGTCGGCGCGGGAGATTACATCGGCGCCGCCATCGCGCGGCGGTTCGCGGCCGGCGGCTATCGGGTGCACGGCGGCAGGCGAAACGGCGAGAAACTTGCGGCGCTGGCGCAGGAGATAGCCGCGGCCGGCGGCGCGTTTCGCGGCGCCTCGCTGGACGCGCGCGACGAAGCGGCGGTGGCGGGGTTCCTCGACGCCGCCGACGCCGACGCGCCGCTTGAGGCTTGCATCTTCAATGTCGGCGCGAACGTGCAGTTTCCGCTGCTCGACACGACCGAACGCGTGTTTCGCAAAGTCTGGGAGATGGCCTGCTATGCCGGCTTCCTGACCGGGAGGGAAGCGGCGCGGCGGATGCTCAGGCGCGGCCGAGGGTCGATCTTCTTCACCGGCGCCACGGCGTCGCTGCGCGGCGGGAAGGGATACGCCGCTTTCGCCTCGGCCAAGGCGGGTCTGCGCGCGCTCGCGCAATCCATGGCGCGCGAGTTGCAGCCGCAAAACATCCACGTCGCGCATCTCGTGATTGACGCGGGCGTGGATACGGCATGGGTGCGCGAGCGCATCGCCGAGCGGGAAGGTTCAGCCGCCGCCGGGTCGCTTGCGCCCGACCGGTTGATGAACCCCGATTCGATCGCTGAGACCTACTGGCGCCTGCACGAACAGCCGCGCGACGCCTGGACGCACGAGCTCGACCTGCGCCCGTTCGGCGAGACCTGGTGAGGAGCGCTCCATGAATCCGACCTTTCTGTTCGATTTCGGCAGCCCCAACGCCTATCTCGCGCACAAAGTGATCCCCGAGATCGAGGCTCGCGCCGGGGTTCGCTTCCGCTACCTGCCGGTGCTTCTGGGCGGTCTGTTCAAGTTGAGCGGCAACCAGTCGCCTGCGCTCGCGTTCGCCAGCGTGCCCAAGAAACTCGCCTACGAGCGCCGAGAGATGGAGCGGTTCATTGCGCGGCACGGTCTCACCGCGTTCCGCTGGAACCCGCATTTCCCTGTAAACACGCTTGCGCTGATGCGGGGCGCGGTCGCGGCCGAGGATGAGGGCGTGTTCGAGCGCTACGTCGACGCCATGTTTCATTTCATGTGGGAGGATCCGCGCAAGCTCGACGACATCGAGACGCTCGCGGCGGCGCTGGAGGAGAGCGGACTGCCGGCCAAGGCGCTGCTGACGCGCGCGCAACAGCAGCCGGTGAAGGACAAGCTGCTCGCCAACACGAACTTCGCCTACGAGCGCGGCGCCTTCGGCCTGCCGACTTTCCTGGTCGCAGATGAGATCTACTTCGGCAAGGACCGCCTGCGCGATGTCGAAGACGCGCTCGGCGGAGGCGCCTGACATGGCGAACTTGCGCGCTGCGCTTGAAGCCATCGCGCAGGCGGATGGGGAATACCGGACGGCGACGCCCGAGGGCTGGACACAGGGGCGCACGCTTTACGGCGGCATGACGGCCGCCATGAGCGCCCATGTCGCTTCGCAGTTCGCGGCGCCGCTGCCGCCGTTGCGTTGCGCGCAGTTCTCCTTTGTCGGTCCCGCGGCGGGCGCCCTCGTGTTTCGTCCGCTGCTGCTGCGGCAAGGGCGAACGGCCACAGGGATTGGCGTCGATTGCTTTTCGGACGGCCAATTGGCGGCGCGCGGCGTCTTGACCTACGGCGCGGCGCGCCTGAGCGTGGTCCGGCACGAGCGGCGCCTCGAAACGCCCGCGCCGGCGCCGGAGCAGTGCGCGCCGTTCCTCGACCCGGCGCGCAGCGGCGCCGGCTTCTTTCAGAACTTCGACTTGCGTCTGGCGAGGGGATCCCGGCTCGCGTCGGGCACGGCGGCGCCGCCTGCTTTCGATGTCTGGATCCGCCATCGCGACGCCGACGGCGTCGATCCCGCCGTCGCGTTGCTGGCGCTGGCGGACGGCTTGCCCCCCGCCGCGATGGCTCAATTCCCTTCGCGCGCCCCGATCAGCACCATGACCTGGGCGATCGACATCGTTCAACCCCTTACACAGCATGCGTGGCTTCTGGCGCGATCCGTTAGCGAGGCCTGCGCCGACGGGTATTCGCAGCAGGCGATGGCGTTGTTCGACCCCGAGGGAGCGCGGGTCGCCGCCGGGCGCCAGACGATTGCGATCTTCGTGTGACCGTCGTCCCGGCGCGCGGAAAGCCGGGGCGGGTCACGGCCGTTGGGAGCCGCTTCGCGGCGGCCTGGAACCCATATGTTGCGTGGACGTTCTCCTCGCGGGCCGGCGGGAGAGGAGTGCGGGCGCATGACAGACGAATTCGCCTCCGGTTTGAGCCGCAGAGCCGTGTTGACTGGCGCCATCGGCGCAACCGCCGCATTGCCGCTCGGCGGCGGCGTGGCTCGGGCCGACGCGATCGACGGCGCGACCCCGCGCGCGACAACCGAGATCAAGCTGGACGTCAACGGCCGCAAGCACGCGCTGACGCTCGATCCGCGCACGTCCCTGCTCGACGCGCTGCGCTATCGTCTGGGGCTGACCGGCTCGAAGAAGGGCTGCGACCAGGGACAATGCGGCGCCTGCACGGTTCATGTGAACGGCCGGCGCGTACTGTCGTGTCTCACCCTCGCCGTCGCCGTCCAGGGCCGCGCGGTCGCCACGATCGAAGGGCTGGCGCACGGCGACGCGTTGCATCCCATGCAGGCGGCGTTCGTCGAGCACGACGCCTTCCAATGCGGTTATTGCACGCCCGGCCAGATCATGTCCGCGGTCGCCTGCGTCGTCGAGGGCCACACGCGCAGCGACGACGAGATCCGCGAATACATGAGCGGCAATCTGTGCCGCTGCGCCGCCTATCCCAACATCGTCGCGGCGATCCGCGACGCCGCGTCGAAGATGGGGGCCTGAGCGCCGTGCGTCCATTCGAATATCGCCTGGCGTCCAGCCGCTCCGACGCCGTTCGCCTGGGAGCTGCGCCGCAGCCGGCCGCGTCGTTCCTGGCCGGCGGGACCACACTCGTCGATCTGATGAAGCTCGACGTCATGCGTCCGGGTCTGCTGATCGACGTCAACGGTCTCGCCGACGAACTCGGCGCCATCAGCGCCGGAAGCGACGGACTGCGGCTCGGCGCGCTGGCGCGCATGGCGGACACCGCCGAGCATCCCGACATCGTGCGCGATTATCCCGTGATCGCGCAGTCGTTGCAGCTGGCGGCCAGCGCGCAGTTGCGCAACATGGCGAGCCTGGGCGGCAATGTCCTGCAACGCACGCACTGCCTCTACTTCCGCGACGTGTCGTGGGCTTGCAACAAGCGCAATCCCGGCTCCGGCTGCTCGGCGCTCGGCGGGATCGCGCGCAACCTGGCGATACTCGGGACCAGCGATCATTGCATCGCCAATTATCCCGGCGACTTCGCCGTCGCGCTGGCCGCGCTGGACGCTCGCGTCGAACTGGAGAATCCCGCCGGGCGGCGTAAGATCGCCTTCGCCGATCTGCACCGCCTGCCCGGCGACGCGCCGCATGTCGAAACCACTTTGCGTCCCGGCGAGATGATCGTCGGCTTCGAGATTCCCGCCGCGGCGTGGACGCGACGGTCGCTGTACCTGAAGATCCGCGACCGGCAGTCCTACGAATTCGCGCTCGCCTCGGCCGCCGTGGCGCTGGATCTCGATGGCGACATCGTGCGCGAGGCGCGCATCGGGCTCGGCGGGGTCGCGGCCAAACCGTGGCGTTCGACCGAGGCTGAAGCCGTCCTGCGCGGCGCGGCGTTGACAGAAGACGCCGCCCGGTCCGCAGCGGAGGCCGCTTTCGCCACGGCGCGCGCGCAGGGCGACCGGGCGTTCAAGCTCGATCTCGGCCGCCAGACGCTGGCGCGGGCGCTGATGCAGGCGCGAGCGATGGAGATCTGACATGGGCGCGCAGGGCTTGCGATTGACGGGCGACCCCGTCCCGAGGATCGACGGCGCGGCCAAGGTCACCGGCGTCGCGCGCTACCCCGACGACGAGCCGGTCGCCAATCCCGCCTTCGCCTGGCTGGTGACCAGCGCCATCGGCCGCGGCCGCATCCGGGGCATGGCGCTCGGAGAAGCCCGCGCAGTTCCCGGCGTGCTCGACATTCTCACGCACGAGAACGTCAGGGGCGAGATCAAGCCGCCGGTCGGCCCCGACCAGGGTCCGACGACGACGACGCTGGAGAGCGACCGTGTCTGGCATGACGGACAGATCGTCGCCATCGTGCTGGCCGAAACCTTCGAGGCCGCGCGCGAGGCCGGCTTTAAAGTGCAGGTCGATTACGAGGCGCAAGCGCCAAGCGCGAGTTTCGACAGTCCCGGCGCTGAGATCGAACCCAAGGCACCGCAGAACGGCAAGGATCCCGCGGCAGGCGACGCCAGCGCCGCCTTCGCCGCCGCGCCGACGAAGCTTGACGCGCAATATTCGACGCCGACGCAGCATCACAACCCGCTCGAACTCTTCACCACAACCTGCGTCTGGGACGGGCCTAACCTGACGATCTACGAACCGACGCAAGGGGTGTACGGATTGCGCGCGGCGGTGGCGAAGCAACTCGGCGTCGAGCAGGACCGCGTGCGCGTGATCTCGCGCTTCGTCGGCGGCGGCTTCGGCTCCAAAGGCGCGCCGGGCGCCCGCACGGCCTGGATCGCGCTCGCGGCCAAGCGGCTCGGGAGGCCGGTGAAGCTCGTTCCGACGCGCGGCCAGGGCTTCACCATCGCCACCTATCGCGCCGAGACGCGCCAGCGTCTGCGCCTCGGCGCCACGCCCGACGGCCGGCTCACCGCGCTGCTGCACGCGGGCTTCGAGGTCACCTCGCGGCCCTCCAAGTACAGCGTCTCTGGCGTCGAGACGACGGCGCGCATGTACGCCTGCCCCAATATCGCCACCGAGGTGCACATCGTCCACGCCGACCGCAACACACCGGGCTTCATGCGCGCGCCGCCGGATACGCCCTATATGTTCGCGCTCGAATCCGGCATGGACGAACTCGCCTATGCGCTCGGCATGGACCCGATCGAGCTGCGTCGCGTCAACGACACGCAGACCGACCCGGTCGACGGCAAGCCCTATTCCAGCCGCTCGTTGATGGCGTGTTTCGACCGCGCCGCCGAGCGCTTCGGCTGGTCCCGGCGCAACCCGCAGCCGGGCGCGATGCGCGAGGGCGAATGGCTCATCGGCTGGGGCTGCGCCACCTCCTGCTACCCTTCCAACATCGGCCCCGCCGCGGCGCGGGTGGCGTTGACGCCCGACGGCAAGGCGTCGGTCGAAATGGCCGGCCACGAGATCGGCACCGGCGCCTACACCGTGGCGGCCATCGTCGTCGCGCAAGGGCTTGGCCTGCGCGTCGAAGATGTGAAAGTCGCGCTCGGCGACAGCAACTATCCCCCGGTTCCCGTCGCTGGCGGCTCCAACAACACGGCCTCGACCAGCAACGTCCTCGCCAAGGCCTGCGAGCAGATCCGCTCCCGCCTGGCCGAAGCCGCCGCGGGATCGAACGGGATCTTCGCCGGCGCCGATCCTGTGACCTTGCGGCTGGTCGACGGCGGCCTCGTCGGTCCCGACGGCAAGCGCGAGACGCTCGGCGAGGCGAGGGCGCGCGTGACCGGCGGGCGGCTGGAGGTTCTGGCGGAGAATACGCCCGAGGGCCTGCCGGCGAGCGCCATCGCCGACCTTTACAAGGGCAAGACGACGATGTTGCGCGGCCACGGACGCAAGGACGTCACCGCCTATGCGTTCGGCGCGCATTTCGTCGAGGTGCGCATTCACGAGCGGACGCGCGAGATCCGCACCCCGCGCATCGTCAGCGCTTTCGCCGCCGGGACCATCGTCAATAAGCTGGCCGCCTACAGCCAGTACATGGGCGGCGCGATCTGGGGCGTATCCTCGGCGCTGCACGAGGCGACCGAGATCGATCCTCGCCGCGCCGCCTATGTCAACCGCAACCTCGCCGACTACCGCATACCCGTGAACGCCGACATCCAGCAGCTGGAGGTGATCTTCGTGCCGGAAGCGGACGATCGCGTCAATCCGCTTGGGGTCAAGGGCATCGGCGAGATCGGCGTCGTCGGCATGAACGCAGCGGTCGCCAACGCCGTGTTTCACGCGAGCGGCAAGCGCATTCGCGACCTGCCGATCCGGCTTGACGATCTGATCTAGAGGGCTGCCGCGGCGTCGCCCGGCTTTCGCGCCGGACGGGTTGATTTTCGACCGGCGTGGGGTTGAGATGACCGCGGACGAAAGGCGTGCGACGATGACGGCGAGCGCGTGGTGGCGGCGGGCGGTGATCTATCAGGTGTATCCGCGCTCGTTCCAGGACGCGGACGGCGACGGGGTCGGCGACCTCAAGGGCATCGCCCAAAGGCTCGATCACCTTGTCGCGCTCGGGGTCGACGCCGTGTGGATCTCGCCGATCTTTCCCTCGCCAATGCGGGATTTCGGCTACGACGTCACCGACTACTGCGATATCGAGCCGCTGTTCGGATCGCTCGCCGACTTCGACGCGCTGCTGGACGTTGCGCATGCGCGCGGTTTGAAGCTCATTCTCGATTTCGTGCCGAACCATACCTCCGACCAGCATCCATGGTTCCTGGAGAGCCGCGCCTCCCTCGGCAATCCGAAGCGAGACTGGTATGTCTGGCGCGAGCCGAAGCCGGACGGGTCTGCGCCCAACAACTGGGAGAGCGAGTTCGGCGGCCCCGCCTGGACGTTCGACGAGCCGACGGGGCAGTACTACTACCACGCCTATTTGAAAGAGCAGCCGGATCTGAACTGGCGCCATCCCGAAGTGCGGCAGGCGATGTGCGACGTGCTGCGGTTCTGGTTCGAGCGCGGAATCGACGGGTTTCGCGTCGACGCGATCCATCATCTCTGCGAAGACGACGAGTATCGAGACAATCCTGTCGATCCAAACTGGCGGCCGGGCATGACGCCGACCAAGCGCCTGCTGCAAATCAGAACCGTGGACCAGCCGGGCGTGCATGACGCGATCCGACTGATGCGGGGAATCGCAGACGGGTACCCGGACAAGGTGATGATCGGGGAAGCCTATCTGCCCATCGACCGTCTTATGGCCTATTACGGCGCGGACTTGACCGGCTTCCACCTGCCGTTCAACTTCCACCTGATCTCGACGGCCTGGCGTCCGCAGCCGATCGCCGCGTTGATCGAGGCCTACGAGGCCGCGCTGCCGGCGGGCGGATGGCCGAACTGGGTGCTTGGCAACCACGACCGGTCGCGCGTGGCGAGCCGGATCGGGCCTGCGCAGGCGCGGGTCGCGGCGATGCTGCTGCTGACCTTGAGAGGAACGCCGACCATCTATCAGGGGGAAGAGATCGGCATGGCGGACGTCGCCATTGCGCCCGAACAGGTGCAGGACCAGTTCGAGCTCAACGTCCCCGGCCTCGGATTGGGGCGCGATCCCGTGCGCACGCCGATGCCCTGGAGTTCGGACGTCAACGCCGGCTTCAGCGCAGGCCGGCCCTGGCTTCCGCTCAACGCCGACGCCAACAGGCTCAATGTCGCCGCAGAGGCCGACGATCCGCAATCCATGCTGACGCTTTACCGGACGCTGATCCGCCTGCGCCGAAACACCGAAGCGCTGGTTTCCGGCGCGCTCAAGCTATTGCCGGCGACCGAGCATGTTCTCGCCTATGAGCGAAGGCATGGCGACGATTGCGTAACGGTTGTGCTCAACATGAGCAACCAGGCGCAAGCCTTTCGGGTTGAGAACCCGGCGCACGAGAGGCTGTTGTCGACGTATCTCGACGGCGCCGGCGACGCGACAGACGCGATCCTTCACCTGCGCGCAGACGAAGGTCTGGTTGTTCAGGCGAAGTCGCGCCAGAAGTGAGGCTGCTCGCTCAACATCGCGACCGCCATCGAGACGGCCTGACGCATCGCGATCAGCAGCAACGCAATCAGCAGCTCAGACCGCGCATCCCTTGAGAAACAGACCCGCGCAATTTCCCGCCCGCGTCCTGATCTCCTCGTCGTCCGGCGCGTCGCGAACGCCGAGCATCACCGCGCGTTGCGGCTCCATCACCATCATGCCGCGCAGCATGTCCGCCGCCGCCGCCGGGTCGTCGACGGCGATGAGGCCGCGCTCGCGCAGGCGCGATAGGACATTGGCCATCGCCAGCGTCGTGCGCCGCACCGCGCGCTCGTAGAAATACGCCGCCAGTTCCGGAAAGCGGGTTCCCTCGGAGAGTACGAGCCGGTTGATCGCCACCGTCCGCGGCTCCAGCGCAAAGCGGCCGTAGGACGCCAGGAGGTTCTCCAGCGTGACGGCGGCGTCGCAGGTCGCGCAGACCTTTTGATCGACCTCGAGCACGAAACGGTCGATCCGATCCGCCACGACGCTCTCGAACAGCGCCGCCTTGGTCGGAATCAGACGGTAAAGCGTCTTCGTCGACACGCCCGAGGTCTGCGCGACGTCCGCGATGCAGGTCGCCGCGTAGCCTGCCGACTGGAAAGCCCGCGCGGCGGCTTCGACGATCACCGCGCGTGTCTCCTCGTCCGATCGCACCTGCGGCCGGCCTCGCCCGCGCGGCGCGATCACCGTTTGTTGATTTACGACCATGATGGTTTTCCAAAATGCGCTTGACCCGCCGAACATAGCCCCTATTTTGGGAAACATCAAGTTTCCTAATTGCGCGACGCCGCCGCGGCGCGCCGAACCGGAGCCAGCCGATGACCCAGCACCCCGGCAAATTCATCGCTTCAGGGCCGTTGCCGGCCGCCGTCGATCTCGCGCCGCCCGCGCACGCCGCGCATCGGCGTCGGGGCGTGCGTCCATTCCTGATCGCGGCCGCCGGCCTGGCGGCCATCGCGGCGGGGGGCGTCTACGGCCGCGAATACTGGACCGTCTGGCGGTTCGAGGTCTCGACTGACGACGCCTATGTGCAGGCGGACAACACGACCGTCGCGCCGAAAGTATCGGGCTATATCGGCAAGGTGCTCGTCGCGGACAACGAACCCGTCAAGGCCGGCCAGTTACTGGCCGAGATCGACGACCGGGACTTCCGCGTCGCGCTCGATTCCGCGAGGGCCGACGTCGCCGCCGCTGAGGCCGCCGTCCTGTCCAAGCGCGCGACGCTGGCCGCGCAGGACGCGGTGATCGCCTCGGCTGAGGCGACGCTCGCCGTCGATCAGGCGAACCTTACCTTCGCAAGCCAAGAGGACAAGCGCTATTCCACGCTCGCGGCGAGCGGCTACGGCACGGTGAAGAACGCGCAAGCTGCCGCGTCGAACATCGCCGTCAGCCGGGCGACCATTGCGCGCGATGCGGCCGGGCTCGAGACGGCGCGCCGCCAGATCGATGTGCTCAAAGCGGAGGTCGAGCAGGCGGAGGCCGGGCTTGGGCGCGCCCAGGCGGGCGCGAAGCAGGCCGAACTCAACTTCGCCTACACCTCCATCGCCGCTCCGGTGGACGGCGTGGTGGGCGCGCGCACATTGCGCATCGGGCAATATGTTCAGGCGGGAACGCCGCTGATGGCGGTGGCGCCGATCGCCTCGGCCTATGTCGTGGCCAATTACAAGGAGACGCAACTGACCGACGTGAGGGCGGGGCAGAAGGTTGCGGTCGAGATCGACGCCTATCCTGGCCGGGTCTTTCGCGGCCACGTCGACAGTCTTGCACCGGCCAGCGGGCAGGAATTCGCGCTGCTGCCGCCCGACAACGCCACCGGCAATTTCACCAAGATCGTGCAGCGCATTCCGGTCAAGATCGTGCTCGACGGCGACGTTGTCGACGTGCTGCGGCCGGGCATGTCGGTGACGCCGACGATCGACACGCGGTCCGACGCGGCGGCGCTCGCCAGCCGCAACTAGGGAGGCGGTCATGTCGAATGCAGCCACAGCGAGCGCGAGCCTGCCGGTCACGGACAAGGCGAGCCTGGTCAACTGGATCGCGGTGCTCGCGGGCATGATCGGCGCGTTCATGGCGATCCTCAACATCCAGATCACCAACGCCTCGCTGCTCGACATCGAGGGCGGCATCGGCACCGGCGTCGACAACGGCGCCTGGATCTCGACGTCTTATCTGATCGGCGAGATCGTCGTCATTCCGCTGACCGACTATCTGAGCCGGGTGTTCTCGTTCCGGCGCTATATTCTGGTCAACGCTGTGCTGTTTCCGTTGTTCTCGATCGGCTGCGCGTTCACGCACGATCTCGGTTCGATGATCGTCATGCGTGGCTTGCAGGGCTTCGCCGGCGGCATACTGATACCGATGGCGTTCACGCTTGTGCTGACCAAGCTGCCGAAATCGCAGCAGCCGACGGGGCTGGCGATCTTCGCCCTCGCCGTCACCTTCGCGCCCGCGATCGGGCCGACCATCGGCGGCTACCTCACCGAGACCTACGGCTGGCGCACGATCTTCTTCATCAACTCGGTTCCCAGCGCCGTTATGGTCGCCGCACTCTGGTTCACCCTGGAGCGCCGGCCGATGCAGCTTCAACTGCTGAAACAGGGCGACTGGGCCGGCATCGCATCGATGGCGATCGGGCTCGCGGCGTTGCAGACCGTACTGGAGGAGGGCAACAAGGACGACTGGTTCGCCTCGCCGTTCATCTTCCGGCTGGCCGTCGTCGCGGCGCTGTTCCTGACCGCCTTCGTCGCCATCGAACTCACGATCGAAAGGCCGCTGGTCAATCTTCGGTTGCTCAAGCGCCGCAACTTCGGCATCGGCGTGCTCGCCAACGTGCTGGTCGGCTTCGCGCTGTTCGGCTCCGTCTATATCCTGCCGCAGTATCTGGGGCAGGCGCAGGGCTACAACGCCGAGCAGATCGGCAATGTGCTGGCCTGGACCGGACTGCCGCAGCTGCTGCTGATTCCGCTCGTGCCGCTGCTGATAAGGCGCTTCGACGCGCGCTTTATCGGCTTCTTCGGCATCGGCGTGTTCGCGGTCTCGAGCTTCATGAACGTGGCGCTGTCGCCCGACGTCGCCGGCGACCAACTACTGTGGCCCAACATCGTGCGCGCCATAGGGCAGGCGCTGGTGCTGACGCCGGTCAGCGCGATCACCACCGCCGGCATCGCGCCGAGCGAGGCGGGCGCCGCGTCGGGTCTCTCCAACATGCTGCGCAATCTCGGCGGCGCGGTCGGCACCGCGACGCTGGCGACGGTGCTGACCAAGCGCGAGCAATATCACTCCAACGTCATCGGGCAATCGGTCTCGATCTATCGCGAGGAGGTGCGCACCCGCATCGCCGATGCGACGTCCTATTTCCTTTCGCATGGCGTGACCGACCCGGCTGCGGCGCAGCATCAGGCGGTGGTGTCGCTCGGGCGGATCGTGCGCCGGCAGGCGCTGGTGATGGCGTTCGGCGACACCTTCGCCATCATCGGCGTTGTGCTCGCTGTCGGCGCGGTCGCGCTGCTGTTGGCGAAGAAGGCCCAGGCGGCCGGCGCGTCGGGCGCCCATTGAGGCGGGACCCCGTCGCAAGCGAGAATTCCGCCGCCAGGCTTATTCCGCGCCGACCGCGCCGACCTCGAACTCGCGCTGCGCGGCGCTGCGCGCCTTGGTCTCGCGCGCGACGCGGAAGAACAACGCGTAGGCCGCCGGTAGAACCAGAATCGTCAGCACGGTGGCGACCAGGATGCCGCCCATCATTGCGTAGGCGAGCGGTCCCCAGAACAGCGAGCGCGCGATCGGGATCAGCGCCAGAATGGCCGCGGCCGCAGTCAGCATGATGGGACGGAAGCGCCGCACCGCGGAGCCGACGACGGCGTCGACCGGATCGTGGCCGCTGGCGATGTCTTGCCCGATCTGGTCGAGCAGGATCACGGAATTGCGCATGATGATGCCGAGCAGCGCGATCACGCCGAGGATGGCGACGAAACCGAACGGCGCGCCGCTGATCAACAACGCCGCCGCCGCCCCGATGACGCCGAGCGGACCCGTCGCCAGCACCAGCATCGCCTTGCCGAAGTGGCGCATCTGGATCATCAGCAGCGCCAGGATGATAAACAGCATCGCCGGCGCCTTGGCGGCGATTGAGGCCTGGCTTTCCGCTGAGTCTTCCGGGCCGCCCTGGATCGCGATCCGATAGCCCGGCTTCAGTTGCGCGCGCAGCGGCGCGAGTTGCGCGTAGAGCGCGTTGGCGACATCCGTCGCCTGCACGTCGTCGGGCACGGTCGACCGGACGGTGACCGTCGGCTGGCGGTCGCGCCGCCATTCGATGCCCGGCTCCAACACAAGGGCGACGCGGGCGACCTGGGAGACGGGAACCGCGCCGCCGAAATCGGAGGCGACATAGGTCGACTCGACCGCGCTCAGCAGGCTACGCTCGCTCTCCGGTTGGCGCAGCACGATGGAGATCGTCTCCTCGCCGTCCCTGACGTCGGCCAGCGGCGCGCCCGAGATCGCAGCCTGCACGGTCTGGCGGATGCGTTGCGAGCTGACGCCGAGCGCACGCGCGCGGGCCTGATCGATGGTCAGTTTCATCGTGGTGACGGGTTCGAGCCAATCGGTGTGGATCGCGCCCAATCGCGGGTCGCCGCGGAACACGTCTTCCACCTGCTGCGCGATGCGGCGCACCTCGTCGCGCTCGGGACCGACCACCCGCATCTGCACCGGCCAACCGACCGGCGGCCCCAGCAATAGACGATCCACCTTGTAGCGGATGGCGGGGAAATCGTGCGCCAGGATGGTGCGCATCTTCGCGATCAGGCGCTCGCGGGAGGCGACGTCGCGCGCCATGACCAGCAATTGCGAAAAATTGGGATTGCGCAATTGCTGATCGAGCGTGAGGACGAAGCGCGGCGCGCCTTCGCCGATATAAGTCGCAATCAGCCGCTGATCGGGATCGCCGAGCATGCGCGCCTCGAACGCCTTGGCCTGCGCCTCGGTCTCGGCGGTGCTGGCGCCCTCGGGCAGCCAGAGATCGACCAGGATTTCCGGCCGCGAGGATTGCGGGAAGAAGTTCTTCGGGATGGCGCCGAACGCCGCGATCGAAGCGCCGAAGGCCAGCAGCGTCAACGTTAGCACCGCAATGCGATGGTTGACGCACCACGCTACCGTCGCCCGCAGCGCGCGGTAGAACGGCGTCGCGAAGGCGTCGACGCGATGGCCATGCGCGGCCTTGCGCTCGCGCAGCAGGTAGTGGCCGAGCCACGGCGTGAAATAGACCGCGGCGAACCAGGAGACCAGCAGCGCGATGCCGACGACATAAAACAACGTGCGCACATATTCGCCGGCGGTCGAAGCGGCGAAGCCGACGGGGATGAAGCCGGCCGTGGTGACGAGGGTGCCGGTCAGCATCGGGAACGCGGTCGAGCGATAGGCGAAGCTGGCGGCGGCGAGGCGGCCAAAGCCCTCTTCGAGTTTGCGCTCCATCATCTCCACGGCGATCATTGCGTCGTCGACCAGCAGACCGAGCGCGATGATCAGCGCGCCGAGCGAGATGCGCTGGAGGTCGATGCCGATCTCATAAAGCACGGCGACGGTGGCAAAGAGCACCAGCGGGATCGTGATCGCGATCACCAGCCCGGCGCGCCAGCCAATCGAGAGGAAGGAAACGGCGAGGACGATGGCGAGCGCTTCGAGCAGGGCTTCGCCGAACTCGTCGATGGCGTCCCTGACGACGGCCGGTTGATCGGAAATCTGGCCGATCTCGGCGCCGAGCGGAAGCGTGGCCTGGAACGCGGCGAGCGTCTGTTCGATCTGCGCGCCGACGCTGCGGACATTGAAGCCCTTGGCCATGACGACGCCGATCTCGACGCAATCCTTGCCGTTGAAGCGATATTTGCGGGTGAACGGATCCTCCAACCCATCGCTCACGCGGGCGATGTCGCCGAGGCGGATCACATCCTTGCCGGCCTTGATGTCGAGGTCGGCGACGTGAGCGGCCGAGCGCAGGTCGCCGTCAACCGACACCCGAACCGAGCGCGTCGCGGTCTCGACCTGGCCCGCGGAATCGACGTTGTTCTGCCCGGCGATCGCCTGGGCGATGTCCTCAGCGGAAAGGCCATGTTCGGCGAGAACTTTGGAGGAGACGTCGATGTGGATCTTCTGATCCTGATCGCCGAGGATCGAGACCTTTTCAACCCCTTGCACGCGCAGCAACTGGTCGCGCGCGCGCTTGGCGAAGGCCTTCAACTCGGGATAGGAGTAGCCGTCGCCATAGACGGCGTGCAGCGTGACGAAGGTGTCGCCGAACTCGTCGTTGAAATAGGGGCCGAGCAGGCCCGCCGGCAGTTCGTTGGCGATGTCGCCGGTCTTCTTGCGCACCTGATAGAACGCGTCGGCGACTTCGGCTGCGTTCGCATCGCCTTTGATCTGAACGGTGATGACTGCGCTGCCGGCGCGGGTGAAGGATTTCACGTAGTCGAGATGCGGCGTCTCCTGCAGCTTGCGCTCGATCTTGTTGACGACCTGATCCTGCATGTCCTGCAGGGAAGCGCCGGGCCAGATCGCTTGCACGATCATGACGCGGAAGGTGAAGTCGGGGTCTTCCTTCTGGCCGATCCTGACGAGGCCGAGCACGCCGGCGATGACGACGATCGCCATCAGGAAGCGGGTGACGCTGGGGTTTTCGATCGCCCAGCGCGAAAGGTTGAAGCCGCCGGGTTCGCTTGCCTTGTCGTCAACCATCGGACAACCCCCAAGCGTGTGGGATCAGTGAACCCCGGCCGGCTTCAAAGTGTCGGAAACCGCGACGTCGTCGGGCGTCAGCAGCACGCTCTTGCCTGGCGTCATGAACTGGGCGCCCGCGGTGACGACAAGTTCCCCCGGCGCCAGACCCTGGACGATGCGCACGCCTTCGCTCGAAAAGCCCCCGGCGACGATCTCGCGCGGCGAGACGGTCTTGCTCCCGGGATCGACGATCCAGACGATCGAGCGTCCGTTTCGCTCGGCCAGCGCCGAAAGCGGCGCCTCTATGCCGGCCGCTTCAACCGAAATCTCGGCCGTGACGGCGGCGGTTTCGCCCAGGCGGATGGCGGGGTCGTCGGGCAGGCTGATGCGGACCGCGAAGGTGCGCGACGTCGGGTCGGCGCTGCCGGCGATCTCGCGCGCGGTTCCGCTGCGGATGAGGTCGGGATCGGCCCAGAACCGCACGGAAAAGCTGTCGCCGACATGGAAATGCCGGATCTCGTTTTCCGGAACGGCGACGGCGACTTCCTTCTCGCCGTCGCGGGCGACGACAACCACCGGCGCGCCCGCGGCTACGACCTGACCAGCTTCCGCCTGAACGCTGGTGACGACGCCCGCCACGTCGGACTTCAATTCGGCGTAGTTGGCTTGATTGGCGGCCTGCTCGTGCGCGGATCGCGCCTGATCGACAACGGACCTGGCCTGATCCAGCGCCAGCTTGCGCTCGTCTAGCGTCGCCTGCGCGGCAAAACCCTTGGCGGCGAGACTGCTGGCGCGATCATAGGCGCTTTGCGCGACGGCAAGCTGCGTCTTCGCAGCCGCCAACGCCGCGCTCGCGCTCGCCAGCGAGAGCGCGAGGTCGGAGCGGTCGAGACGGGCGAGCACGGTGCCGGGCGCGACGCGCTCGCCGGCGTTGACGAGGCGCTCGACGATCTTGCCGGCGACGCGAAACCCGAGCGTCGCCTCGCGCCGCGCCTTGACGGAACCGGAATAGGTGACCGAACGCGTCGTCGCCTTCTCTTCCGCCCGCATCGCCTTGACCGGCCGGACCGGCTCGGGAGCGGCGACCTGCTCGCGCTCGCAGGCGCTCACCAGCAGCGCGGCTGCAACCACGGACGAAAGCGCCGCTCGGTTCGGCGACTGCCGCTTGATGACCGCCATGTTTCGATCTCCCCGAGCGAGACGAGCTTGCCTGCCTGACGGGTCGGATGAATTACTGCGCCCGGGCGGCCGGCCAGAGCTGAGGCGCGACATCCCTGTAGGCGAGATCGTCGGCGGCCCAGTTCTGGAACACGGTGCGCCTCTCGCGCTCACGGCGCGGCTTGGCCTCGGCGCGGGTCCCCGCGGACGGACCGACACTCCCGCGCATCCAGGCCAAGGGCGGGACGCGCTCGCGTATCCCGTCGCCGCCGCGGCGGGCGGACCGGGTCGGGCTCCCCCGCGGGGTATCGAACAGGAGGCGTTCGCCGTTCAGGGGATGTTGAATGGCCATTGACATTTTTCGTATTCCTTCAATCTTCAGACAAAGTGCGTCCGCGAGCCGCGAAACATTCGTCACGTCAGGGTCTTAGCGCCTTCAACACGAAATCCGCGAGTTCGCCCGGGTTGGCGGCCTCGGGGTCGAGACGGCATTGCGCCACGACCGTGGGATGACAGACCGAGATGACGCAGGCTTTGAAGCAACGCGCCGTCTTCATTGGGTCGTCCATTGCGAATTCGCCTGTTCGCATGCCATCGGCGATAATCCCGCTGAGGATTTCCGTCATCCGATGCAGGTGCCGGTCGATCACGGACCAATGTTCTTCTAGCGCCACCGCGACCATTTCGTGGACTTTGACTTCGCCAAGCATTTGCGCGACCGTGGCCTTGTACTCGTCGACCACGAACAGTTTCAGCCTTTCGGCGGCGGAAATCGGCAGCTTGGCGATTTCGAACAAAGCCACCTCCCTTGTGGCCAACATACGCTCGGCCAAGGCCTCATGGATTTTCGTTTTCGAGGCGTAAAAGCGGTAGATATTTGCGGGCGACATGGCCAATTCGCGGGCGATGTCGGCGATCGTCGTCTTGCTATAGCCATAGTGCCGGAACAACCGCTCCGCCTCTTCGAGGATCCGCTTTGCGGTGTCGACCTTGCGGAGATCGCTGTCGTCGGCGGTTTTGGCGGAGGCTTCGGCGTTCATCGGTTTCATGAGTGACGAATTTCGTAAATCATCATTTACTTCGTTCGTCCCGAATGTCAAGGGGCGGAGCTTCGCTGCCCTCGCGCCGATGAACCTGCGGCGCGGCCGGCATGCCGCCGACCGCGGCAGCGGCGACGCGCGCCTAGTTCGCGCTCACGCCGGCGCTGGCGTCGTCGAGCGCGAGGTTGAGCTTGAGCACGTTGACACGCGGCTCGCCGATCACGCCGAGGAGGCGATTTTCCGTGCAGGCCAGCACCAGCGCGCGCACGCGTTCCTCCACCATGCCTCTCGCCTTCGCCACGCGGGCGATTTGCGCCTCGGCGTTCGCCGGCGTGATATGCGGATCGAGGCCCGAGGCGGAGGTCGTGACCGCGTCGGCGGGGATGGAGTTGCGCCAGCCGGCGGCGCGCCTGGCGGCGACATCCGCTTTCACACGGTCGACGAATTTCTGCGAAGTCATGCCGAAGTTCGAGCCGCCGGAGTTCGCGGCGTTGTAGGGGGCGTCGATGGTCTTGCTCGCGTCCTTGGGATCGGGCGCCTGGGTCGCCGAGGGGCGGCCCTGAAAGTATTTGTCGCTGGCGAAGTTCTGTCCGATCAGCGCGGAGCCGACCGGCTTGCCGCCACGCAGGACGAGCGAGCCGTTGGCGGCGCCGGCGAGGGCGAGTTGTGCGACCCCGGTGATCGCAAGCGGATAGGCGAGGCCGGTCAGCACAGTGAAAAGGACCAGCATCGCTACGGCGGGGCGGATAGTGCTCAGCATGGCGGTTCCTCAAGCGAGATGCAGGGCGGATACGACGAGGTCGATCGCCTTGATGCCAATGAAGGGCGCGACGACGCCGCCGAGCCCGTAGATGGCGAGGTTGCGCCGCAGCAGCGCGGCGGCGCCGACGGGACGGTAGGCGACGCCCTTCAGCGCCAGCGGGATCAACGCGACGATGATCAGCGCGTTGAAGATCACCGCCGACAGGATCGCCGATTGGTCCGAGTGCAGGCCCATCACGTTGAGCGCCTGCAACTCGGGATAGGTCGCCACGAACAGCGCCGGGATGATGGCGAAATATTTGGCGACGTCGTTGGCGATGGAGAACGTGGTCAGCGAGCCGCGCGTCATCAAAAGCTGCTTGCCGATGCCGACGATCTCGATCAGCTTCGTTGGGTTGGAGTCTAGGTCTACCATGTTGCCGGCCTCGCGCGCGGCCTGCGTGCCGGTCTGCATCGCGACGCCGACGTCGGCCTGGGCGAGCGCGGGCGCGTCGTTGGTGCCGTCGCCGCACATGGCGATCAACCGGCCGCCCTGCTGCTCCTTGCGGATATAGGCGAGCTTGTCCTCAGGCCTCGCCTCGGCGATGAAGTCGTCGACGCCGGCCTCGGAAGCTATCGCCGCAGCGGTCAGCGGATTGTCGCCGGTCACCATCACGGTCTTGATGCCCATCGCGCGCAGTTCGGCGAAGCGCGGGCGGATGTCCGGCTTGACGATGTCCTTGAGCCGCACGACGCCGAGCAACCGTCCGCTCTCGGCGACCGCGAGCGGCGTGCCGCCGGCGCGCGAGATGCGGTCGACGGCCTGGGTGAACTCGGCCGGCGCGGTTTGGCGGGCGAGACCGAGCCAGTTCAGCACCGCGTCGACGGCGCCCTTGCGCAGCGAGCGCCCGGGAAGGTCGACGCCGGACATGCGCGTGTGGGCGGTGAACGGAACCGGGGTCGCGTTCGCGGGCGCCGATCCTTCCAGGCCGTAGCGGGAGCTGGCGAGCGCGACGATGGAGCGTCCCTCCGGCGTCTCGTCGGAAAGGCTCGCCAGTCGCACCGCGGCGGCAAGTTCTTCCTCCTTGACGCCGACGACGGGCAGAAACTCGTCGGCCATGCGGTTGCCGAACGTGATGGTGCCGGTCTTGTCGAGCAGCAGCGTGTCGACGTCGCCCGCCGCCTCGACGGCGCGGCCCGAGGTGGCGATCACGTTGAAGCGGATCAGACGGTCCATGCCGGCGATCCCGATCGCCGACAAGAGCCCGCCGATGGTGGTCGGGATCAGGCAGACGAGCAGCGCCACCAGCACCGTGACCGACAGCGCCTTGCCGGAATAGGACGCCAGCGGCCACAGCGTCATGCAGACGATGAGGAAGATCAGCGTCAAGCCGGACAGCAGAATCGACAGCGCCAGTTCGTTCGGCGTCTTCTGCCGCTCGGCGCCTTCGACCAGCGCGATCATGCGATCCATGAAGGTCGAGCCGGGCGCGGCGGTGATGCGCACCTTGATTCGGTCGCTGAGCACCGTTGTCCCGCCGGTCACCGCCGAACGATCGCCGCCGGCCTCGCGGATGACCGGCGCGGACTCGCCGGTGACGGCGGATTCGTTGACCGAAGCGAAGCCCTCGACGATCTCGCCGTCGCCGGGAATGATGTCGCCGGCGTCGACCAGCACCACGTCGCCGACGCTGAGATCGAGCGCGTTGACGCCTTCGTAGATGTCGCCGAGCGCCTTGGGGTCGACCAGGCGTTTGGCCCGGGTATCGCTGCGCGTCTTGCGCAGCGCCTCGGCCTGCGCCTTGCCGCGCCCTTCCGCGACGGCTTCGGCGAAATTGGCGAACAGAACCGTGAACCACAGCCAGAAGGCGATCTGGCCGGAGAACAACGGCGAACCCGAACCGGTGGCGAGATCGCGCAGGAACAATAAGGTCACCACCGCCGAGACGGCCTCGGTGACAAAGATGACGGGGTTGCGGGCGAGCGCGCGCGGATCGAGCTTGGCGAACGCATCGAGCGCCGCGCGAGCGAGGATATGGGGATCAAACAGACCCTTGGGCTTGATCTTGGCGGACATGGGAGGTCTCCGAAAAAGCGCTTCAGAACGTCTTGCCGGCGAGCATCAGGAAATGTTCGACCACCGGCCCGAGCGCGAGCGCCGGGAAATACTGCAGCAGATAGAGGATCGCGATGACGCCGATGAGCAGTCCGACGAACAGCGGGCCGTCGGTTGGGAACGTGCCGGCCGACGCCGGCGCCTTTTTCTTCGCCGCCAGCGAACCCGCCAGCGCGAGCACGGGTATGACGAAGGCGAAGCGGCCGAACAGCATCGCCAGCCCCAGCGTGGTATTGAACCAGGGCGTATTGCCATTCAGACCGGCGAAGGCCGAGCCGTTGTTGGCGTTGGTTGAGGCGTAGGCGTAGAGGATCTCCGACAGGCCGTGCGGGCCGTTGTTGTTGAGGCTGTCCAGCGCGGTCTTCAGCAGGACCGAAGCGGCCGAGAACCCGAGCACGACGACGGGATAGATCAGCACCGCGAACATCGCCAGCTTCATCTCGCGCGCCTCGATCTTCTTGCCGAGATACTCGGGCGTGCGGCCAACCATCAAGCCCGCAACGAACACGGCGATGATGGCGACGACGAGGAAGCCGTAAAGGCCCGAGCCGACGCCGCCCGGCCAGATGCAGCCGGCGAGCAGGTTGAACATCGGCACGAGGCCGCCGAGCGGCGTCAACGAGTCGTGCATGGTGTTGACGGCGCCGGTGCTGGTGCCGGTCGTCGCCACGGCGAACAGCGCGCTCGTGGCATGGCCGAAGCGCACCTCCTTGCCTTCCATGTTGCCGCCGTCGACGCCGAGCGCGGTCAGCAGCGGGCTGCCATAGGTCTCGGCGGCGTAGACCACGCCGACGCCGACGACCACGAGTATCCCCATCGCGGCGAAGATGGCGCGGCCTTGCCTGAAGTCGCCGACGGAGCGGCCGAACGCGAGAACCGTGGCGACGGGCACGAGCAGCAGCGCCCAGATCTCCAGCAGATTGCTGAACGCGTCCGGGTTTTCGAACGGATGGGCGGAGTTGGCGTTGAGGAAGCCGCCGCCGTTGGTGCCGATCTCCTTGATCGCCTCCTGGCTCGCCATCGGTCCGAACGAGAGCGTCTGCTTCGCACCTTCCAGCGTCGTCACGTCGACCGAACCTTGCAGCGTCTGCGGCACGCCGAGCGCCGCGAGCGCGAGCGCGACGACGATGGCCAGCGGCAGCAGAACGTAGAGGCTGATGCGGGTGAGATCGACCCAGAAGTTGCCGACGGTTTTCGACGTCGAGCGCGCGAAGGCGCGCACCAGCGCGAACGCCATGGCGAGGCCCGTCGCGGCGGAGAGGAAGTTGTGCACCGTCAGGCCGAGCATCTGGGTGAGATGACTCATCGTCGTCTCGCCGCTGTAGTTCTGCCAGTTGGTGTTGGTGATGAAGCTGATCGAGGTGTTGAAGGCGAGATCGGCCGGGACCGCGTCGAACCCCTGCGGATTGAGCGGGAGCCAGTTCTGCAATCGCTGCAATGCGTACAGCGACAGGAAGCCGGCGATGGAGAACGCCACCATCGCCATCGTATAGGCGAGCCAGCTCTGTTCGCGGGTCTCGTCCACTCCGGCTATGCGGTAGAACACGTACTCCACGGGACGCAGCACTGGCGAAAGAAAGTTGCGACGGCCCGCGTAGATGGCGTCGATCAGGCGGCTCAAGGGAATCGCCGCGGCGACGACAAGTGCGAGCACGATTGCGATTTGCAACCAGCCGACGAGGGTCATGACAGGCTCCGCAAGAAATGAACGTCCTGTTCGACGTTCTTCAGGCGTGGACGATAGGATGCAGGGACCGGCCGCCGACGCCGCAGGCCAGTCTCGCAAGTGCGTTTGCGCGGCGTTGGGCGCCGCGACAGTTTCGATAGCTGCGCTCAGAAGCGCTCGGGGCGGACCAGCGTGTAAACGAGATAGACCGCCAGCAGCGCGCCGACGACGAGACCTATCAGCGGTTCGGTCATGCGCGCCTCCTCAGAGCCGGTCGCAGGCGTAGGCGTACAGCCCCATAAGGGCGAAGAACGCGAGTCCGACGGCCACATAAACGAAGTCAGCCATGGTTGGCCCCTCCTTACCGGCGACGAATCTCGGCGAATAAGCGTAAAATCTCCATTCGCAATGCGGCACGCTGGCGTAAACAGAAGATAAATGCGTCGCCGGAGCGCGTTTATATCCCATTTTTGCAGCTTGTGCGTCTTCAGCATGGAATTTTTAGCCGTGGCGACGTAAGTACGCAGTTCGCGCGAGCGCCGAATGAGTGATGACCGCAGCGATATCAGGCGTCCCGACCCGGACGCCTTGCTGGCGCTGGCCGAACGAGGGCAGCGGGGAAAGCTGCTCGTCTTCATCGGCGCGGCGCCCGGCGTCGGCAAGACCTACGCCATGTTGCAACGCGCCCGCGTGCTGCGGCAGGAGGGCGTCGACGTCGTCGTCGGCCTCGTCGAGACGCACGGCCGCGCCGAGACGGAGGCGCTCACGGCCGGCCTGGAGATCCTTCCCCGCCGCGTCATCGATTACCAGGGCCGGCGCATCGAGGAATTCGACCTCGACGGCGCGCTGAAGCGCCGGCCGAAGCTCATCATCGTCGACGAGCTCGCCCATAGCAACGCGCCCGAAAGCCGCCATCCCAAGCGATGGCAGGACATCGAGGAACTGCTCGACGCGCGCATCGACGTCTGGACGGCGCTCAACGTCCAGCACGTGGAGAGCCTCGCCGACATCGTCTCGCGCGTAACCGGCGTGGTCGTGCGCGAAACCGTCCCTGACACCGTGCTGCGCGACGCCGACGATATCGTGCTCGTCGACATCACGGCCGAGGAGCTGATTCAGCGCCTCAGCGAGGGCAAGGTCTACCTGCCCGAGACGGCGAAGCTGGCGCAGCAGAAGTTCTTCACCCTGCGCAATCTGACGGCGCTGCGCGAACTCGCGCTGCGGCGCACGGCGGCGCGGGTCGACGACCAGGTGGTCGAGCACCTGCGCCAGAACGCCATCCAGGGGCCCTGGGAGACCGAGCGCATTCTCGTCTGCGTCGGACCCGACAAGCGCTCGTTCGACGTCGTGCGCGCCGCCGCCCGACTGGCGACGGGGCTCAACGCGGAATGGGTCGCGATCACGGTCGAGCGGGCGGAAGCCGAAACGGGCGCTCGCGGCGCGTGGGCGGACGAGGCCTTGAGCCTCGCGCGCAGCCTGGGCGCCGACACCGTCCGGCTGCAAGGCCGCGACGTGGCGTCGGAGATCCTCGGCTACGCCCGGCGCGAGAATTTCACCCTGATCCTGGTCGGCCGCTCCCGTCGCAGCGGCTGGCGACGGCTTGCGGGCGGCACGCTGTCGGACGCGCTGCTCAAACGGGCGGAGGTCGTCGACGTTCAGGTCGTGACCGGCGAGGGCGGAGCGGATGCGCGGCGGTTCGCTGGCTGGCGCTGGGCGTCGCGGCTGGCGCCGGGCGAGCTTGGCGGGTTGGCCGCGGCGCTCGCGTCCGTCGCCGCCGCTGTGCTGCTGGGGATGGGTCTGACCGAATGGGCGTCGCTGCCGAACCTGTCGATGATCTTCCTCGCCGCCGTCATCGTCTGCGCGGTTCGCTTCGGCGTCCAGTCGGCGATCGCGGCGGCCGTGCTGTCGTTCCTGGCGTACGACTTCTTCTTCATTCCGCCGCTGTACCAGTTCACCATCGCCGAACCGCAGGAGTTTTTCGCGCTGATCGTGTTCCTGTCGGTCGCCGCGGGGGTCGGCTGGCTCGCCGGGCGCGCGCGCGACCAGGAGCGGCTCGCGACCGAAGCCATGCGGGCGACGCGCTCGCTGGTCGATTTTTCCAAGCGGCTGTCGGGCGCTGTCGCGATGACCGACATCCTCGAGGCTTCGGCGGTCTACGCGCACAAGACGCTGGGCGCGCAAGCCGTCGTGATGCTGGCGCCGGAGGATCAGGAACTGAGCGTGCTCGCCGCCTGGCCGCCGCTCGACGCTTTGAGCCCCGCGGAGATGGGCGCCGCGCGCTGGGCGATGGAGAAGCGCGAGGCGGCGGGCTGGCGGACCGAAACGCTGCCCAACGTGCGGTTCCAGTTCCGTCCGCTCGTCACCGCGCGCGGCGTCGTCGGGGTCTGCGGCTTTGTTCCCGCCGACAGCAACCTGCCGATCGCGCCCGCCTTGGATCACGGACTCAATCTCGTGCTCGACCAGACCTCGATCGCCGTCGACCGCGCGCTGCTCGTCAAGGACTCGCTGAAGACGGCGGCCTTGGTGGAAAACGAGAAGCTGCGCTCGACGCTGCTGGCGTCGCTGTCGCACGACCTGCGCACGCCGCTGGCGGGCATAACCGGTTCCGCAACGACGCTGCTCAAGTTCGAGGACCAGCTCACCAGCGAGCGCCGGCGCGACCTCCTGGTTTCGATCGAGGAAGAGGCCAACAGGCTCACGCGCTTTATCGCCAATCTCCTGGACATGTCGCGCATCGAAGCCGGCGCCTTGAAGCCGAAAGCGGAGATCGTCGACGTCGCGGACGTGACGCACACGGCGGTCGATCGGGCGCGCAAGGCGTTTCCGCAGGCGCACTTCACCACCAGCGTGGCGCGCGACCTGCCGTTCGCTGCGGGAGATCAGAAGCTGATCGAACAGGTGCTGTTCAACCTGCTCGACAACGCGCAAAAGTATGGCGGCGAAAACCCGGTTGCGATTCACGCACGGCCGATGAAAGGCGAAGTCGTCGTGTCGGTGACGGACGAAGGGCCGGGCGTGAAAGAAGCCGATCTCGAACGCATTTTTGAGAAGTTCTATCAGGGCGGGCGGCCGGATGGGCGCAAGACCGGCGTTGGGCTCGGGCTGTCGATCGCCAAGGGCCTGATCGAGGCGATGGGAGGCCGCATCTGGGCGGAGAGCCCAGCGGCGCGGCGGCGCGGAACGCGCCTGCTCGTCGCGCTGCCGCAAGCGGAGACCAAGCCATGAACCCGCGCGTGCTCGTCGTCGACGACGAACCGCAGATATTGCGTTTCCTGCAGCCGGCGCTCGAAGCCTCGGGATATTTTGTGCTGCACGCAGGCGACGGGCGCGACGCGCTGCGCGCGGCGGCCAATTCGGCGCCTGATATCATCATCCTCGACCTCGGCCTGCCCGACATCGACGGCAAGGAGGTGCTGAAGCAGATCCGGCGCTTCTCCAAGGCGCCGGTCGTCGTGCTGTCGGCGCGCGACGCGGAGGCCGAGAAGATCGACGCGCTGGACGCGGGCGCCGACGATTACATCGAAAAGCCGTTCGCCATCGGCGAACTGCTTGCGCGGTTGCGCGTGGCGCTGCGGCACTCCCGGGGCGTGGTCGAGGATCGGCAGATTCTCAAGGCGGACGGACTGGTGATCGACCGGGAGCGCCGGCTGGTGTCGCGCGACGGGCAGGCGGTCAAGCTGACGCCGCGGGAGTACGATCTGTTGGCGCTGCTTGCGCAAAACGCCGGACGCGTGGTGACGCACCGGCAGATTTTGACCGCGGTCTGGGGGCCCGCGCACGCGACCGACGTGCAGTACCTCAGGGTGTTTTGCGGTCGCCTGCGCGCCAAGATCGAACGCGATCCCGCCGAACCCGTGCTGATCAAGACCGAATCCGGCGTCGGCTACCGCTTCCGCGAACTCGATCCCTAGGTGACCTGCGCGCATTTGCAGTCGACGACGCGACGGAGGAAAAGATCACGGCCGTCGCATCAACAGGAGCTGGGCGCGTCATGAGAATCAAGGCCGCGGTTCTCGAACAATTGGGCCTTCCGGCGCCTTACGCGCAGTCGCGTCCGCTGAAAATTCAGGACGTCGAGCTGGAGGGGCCGGGCGCGGGCGAGGTGCTCGTCCGCATCGCGGCGGCGGGATTGTGCCATTCCGATCTCTCGGTCATCAACGGCGACCGGCCGCGGCCGCTGCCGATGGCGCTCGGCCACGAGGCCGCCGGCGTCGTCGAGGAGGTCGGCCCCTATGTCGGCGACCTGAACAAGGGCGACCATGTCGTTTGCGTGTTCGTGCCAAGCTGCGGCCATTGCGGGCCTTGCACGCAAGGGCGGCCGGCGCTGTGCGAGCCCGGCGCGGCTCATAACGCCGTCGGCGAACTCCTGAGCGGCGAGCGGCGGCTGAGCCGCGGCGGCGTTGCGCTCAACCACCATCTCGGCGTGTCCTGTTTCGCCGAATATGCGACGGTGTCGCGGCGCTCGGTCGTGCCGGTCGCGAGGGACGTTCCGCTGCACATCGCCGCCCTGATGGGCTGCGCCGTGCTGACCGGCGCGGGCGCAGTGTTCAACGGCGGCGACGTGAAGCCTGGCGGGACGACGGCGATCGTCGGGCTCGGCGGCGTCGGGTTGGCGGCGGTGCTCGGCGCGGTCGCGGCCGGGGCGGAGACCATCGTCGCGGTTGACCGGCTCGAAGCCAAGCTGGAGGCCGCGCGCGAACTGGGCGCGACGCACCTGTTCCGCGCCGACGACCCGGACGTGATCGCCAAGCTGCGCGAGGCGACCAAAGGCGGCGTCGAGACCGCGCTGGAGTTCGCCGGCGTCGCCAAGGCGCTGGAGTTGGCTTATGCGATCACGCGCCGCGGCGGCGTCACGGTGACGGCGGGTCTACCCAATCCGAAAGCCATGCTGTCCTTGCCCGCGGTCTCGCTCGTCGCCGAGGAGCGGACGCTGAAGGGCAGCTATCTCGGCTCCGGCGTGCCCTCGCGCGACATCCCGCGCTTCCTCGGGCTTTATCGGCGCGGCAAGCTCCCCGTCGACAAGCTGCTGACGCACAGGATGAGGCTCGACGAGATCAACGCTGGCTTCGACCGTCTGGCCGACGGCGCCGCGATACGGCAGATCGTCGAGTTCTGAAGCCGAGAGCGTCCGTTTCGCGCGGCGTTGCGTTGCGTGCAAGGGCGCAGCCGAGGGATTATACTGCACGAGCGCATCGGCAGGTGGAAGCGGTCAAATGTCTAACAGCTTGAATATTGACGACTTGCTGACGAAAATTGCCGCCGCGGGGGACGCTGGCGTGACGCTGGCGAAGATCATGCCGCGGCAGAAGGCGGGCGCCAAGGGCGCGCGCGAAGCGGAAATGCGTGAGGCGTTGGCGGAGCTGGTGCGCAACGGGTCGATCCGTGGGCCGTTCAAGAAGGGAAATTCGCAGCTCTACTTCGCCGCCGGCCGCGGCCCGACCGTCGACGCCGTTTGCGCCCACGTCGAGCGGCTGGTGATGAACGCCGGAACCAAGCTGCTGTCGAAGAAAGCGCTGCAGGATAAAGTGAAGGGGCTCGAAGCGCGTTACTTCGCCGACGCGCTGAAGCAGGCTGCGTCGAAACGGTCGATCCTGGAAATCGCCTGCGGCAATTCCAAGTATTACCTTCATCGCGACGTTGCGGCGGAGCGGTTTGGGTTGCTCGGGGATCCCGAAAGTCCGGCCACGGGATGGGATTTGACGTTCGCGGAGCTGGCGACGGTCTACCGGCGGCTGAAGGACGAGCAGGGCGGCTTCACGGCGGTGAAGATTTTCGACGTCATCAAGGCGTTGAACGCGCCGCAGGCGGACGTGCATCGGTTGATCGCCGAGGAGGCCAAAGCCGGTCGGGTCGCCATTCATCCCACCAATTCGGTCAATCTGCCGCGCGAAGTGATGGATGCGGCGCTGCGCCTGCCGGGCCACGCGGAGCCCTTCGTCACCATGGCCGTGCGAGAGGAAAGATGAACGCGCCGGCGCAAACCAATCCTTTCGAAGGCCGGCTCAACCCGTTTGAGGACACCATAGTCAGCGAGCCTCGCAAGGCGCCGCCTTCGGTGGCTGGGCTCAACGAAGCGGCGTTGGACGCGCTTGAGCGGACTTTCGCTCAGTTGGAGGCCGCGCACGGCGCCCGCGCGCCGGTAAGGTCGCCGAAGGCGCAACTCGTCGTTTCGCCCGACCGGGGTTACGGCAAGACGCATCTGCTGGGTCGGCTGTTCGCGAAGCTGCAGGGGCGCGCCGCGACGATCTACCTGACGCCGTTTCAGGATCCCCAGAAACCATGGCATTCGATCCTGCGCATGACGATCGACGAACTGACGCGCCCGGTCGGGCAGGAGACATGCCAACTGCAATCGCTCGCCATTGGCGTCCTGGCGCGCCTGGGGGCCGATCTGCTGACCACCGAGGATTATGCCGACTACGCGGACGCCGCCAAGGCGGTCGAGTTCTTGCGCCGGCTGGCTGGCGATCCCAGCGTGAACGCGTCGAACAAGGGCGATTGGATCGCGTGGCTGACGCATTCCGAGACGCTCAGCAGTCTGCTGGGGCGATTGCGTCAATTCTCTCTGGCGCTCGACGGGCGCGAGCGGGCTTGGCTGCAAGTCCTCGCCGCTGCGGCGCGCGAGGCTCGCTATGCCGAAACCTGGAGCGCGGCGGTGAAATGGATGCGGGCCGAAGCGCTGGAGCCGCACGAGGTCGAGCGCCTTAGCCTGGACGGCGCCGACAATGACGCCAGGGGCGATTCCTCGCCGCAGGAGGTGAACGACCTGTGTTACCGGCGGATGCGAGGGTTCTGCGCCATCGCGCTGCTGCACCGCCCTTTCGTGTTATGCTTCGATCAGACGGAGTTCTTTGTCGGCGACAAGGCGCTGATTCATACGTTCGGCAAATGCGTCTGGCAGTTGGTCAACAGCCTGCCCAACCATTTGACGATTGTCACCGCCAACCAGTCAAACTGGAAAGATGACCTCTCGCCACATATCGAACCGGCGCACCGGGCTCGATTCTCAAACAACCTGGTCAACCTGGAGGGCGTCGACAAGAAGATCGCGATGGAGCTTCTCAGAGCCCGGCTGGCGGGCGGTGGCCTCGATGAACAAGCGATCCGCGCTTTCCTCGCCGCCAACTGGGTCGACCAGCAGTTCGCCGCGGTCGCCGAAACGGGAGTGCGCGATCTGCTCACCCGCGCGGATCAGCGATTTCGCGAGCTGGCGAAGCAACCTGCGCTGTCGCCGGCGACGCTTGCGACGCTGTTCGACGATCAATTGGCAAAGATCCGCGCCAATCCCGCGTTGCAGCGCTTCGATCCCGACGCTCTCATGTGGTTCGTCAAGGACCTCGGCGCCGCACTCGACGGCGTGACGGTCGAGCGCACGACGGGGATGAAGTATTTCTCGCTGCAGTGGCGCTGGCCCGGCCGGCGCACCTGCTTCGCCTTCGAGGGCGGGGACCATCACAGGCGTTGGGAAGGAATCGCCAAAGAGGCCTCGGCGCTGGCCAAGGGGGCCAAGGGCGCACTCGCGACCCTCGTGCTGCGCACGCCCGATCTTCCCGGCATTCCGCGTCCGACCTGGAAAGCGACGACGGCGGCGATTGAGGCGGCGCACGCCGATGGGTTTGCGATCGTCAATCTGCCCGCCGACCGTCTTTGCGAGGCGCTCGCCGCGCGCGAACTGCACGCCAACGCGCTACAGGGCAATATCGATTTCGACGCGGAGCGAACGCTGCAATGGCTGCGCCAGCGGTTCGTCGTGTTCCTGAATGAACTCGCAGCCGGCGGGCAGAAATCGAACGACGGGACGGCGGGCGCCGGCGCGGGGGAGCCGCCCGTCGACGCAACGGAGGCGCTGGAGCCCGACCACGAACGCACGGCGCTCGCCATCGTGCGGGAGCAAAAGATCGTCGATATCTCCGTCGTCCTGGCGCGCATCGGCGGGGAAATGCGGCGCAGCGCGCTGCTGCGCTTCTGCGAACGCCATCCCAACCTCAAGGCGCGCTCGGCGGGCCAATCGACTGTGCTGCAATGGCGTCTATCTCACTGACCGCGACCGAGCTTACGCTCGCGGTCGTCGATCCCGATTGGCGCGCGAAATGGCTCGCCGGCGAAAAGCCGCCGACCCGCGGCTTCGGTCCGCCCGGCGCGCCGCGGGCGTTGAGCCTGCGTTTCCACAAGGAGGCCGAGCTGCTGGTCGGCTGGTTGACGGGCGGCAAAAGTCTGGCGGCGGCGGCGCGCTTGCACGCAGGGGCGGAGCTGCTCGACCGCTTGTGGGCGTCGTCATTGCAGAAGCTGACCGACGAACTGTTCGCGGCCGGGCGCGGCGAGGAGGCCGCCGACTTTGTGGCGCGGATGCGCGCCTTCTGCGACCGGCTCGCCGACCTCAGGCAGCGCAATCCGCGGTTCGAGAATTGGCAGGACCTGTTTGTCGGCGCCGAACTCTCGCTGAGCGGAATTAAGATACCTGTAGGCTCAGCTTCGGTCGAGGTGCGCGCGCGCGTCGATGCGATCCGCTTCCATCCCGAGCGGGGGCTCGAGGTCGTCGACTACAAGCTGAGCCAGGGGGCGCGGCTGAAGGCGGACTTGGTGCAACTCGCGATCTACGGCCGGCTGCTGCCGATCTGGCGGCCAGGCTGCGAGTTCGGCGGCGCGCTGGAGTATTACTTGCCGGAGTTCAGCGAGGCGTCGGTGTCGCGGGGCGAACTCTCGGACATTTTCGAAACGGTCGTGGCCCCGGCGCTGGAGGAGATGTTCGGGGCGAAGCCGCGCGCGGCCGAGGCGGAAGGGATCGCCGGGCGCACGGTGGCGGCGTTCCGCAGCTTCAAGCTCGAAGTCGAGGCGGCGGGGGTCGTCGAGGGGCCGCAGTTGGTGCGGTTGCGGCTGAAGCCGGGGCCCGGCGTCAAGGTCGCCTCGCTCGCCAACCGGGCCGACGATTTGCAGGTCGCGCTGGCGCTCGACGCGCCGCCGCTGGTGAGGGCGGGCAAGGGCTTTGTGACGCTCGACCTGCCGCGCGCGCAGCCGCGGACCTGTCTACTGAGCGATGTGCTGGCCGGCGACCTTGCCGCGCTGCGCAACAGCCCGGTCGCGTTTCCCGTTGGCGTCGGTTTCGACGGACAGCCGATCGTCGCCGATCTCGCCGATCCCAACACTTGCCACGCGCTGGTCGCCGGCTCCACCGGCAGCGGCAAGAGCGAGTGGCTGAAAAGTCTCGTCGCCGCTATCGCTGCGCGCGGCGACGCCGACAGCGTGCGTTTCGCGCTCGTCGATCCCAAGGTTCTGACCTTCTCGGGGACGGCCGGCAGCCCGCTGCTCTGGCGTCCACCGGCGACGACGGTCGAAGAGGCCACGGCCATCATGCAGGACGCCTTCGACGAGATGGAGGCGCGCTACAGCACGCTCGACCGCGAAGGCTTCGCCAATCTGAGCGAGCGGCGCAAGGCGGGCAAGACCGATCTTCCCTACATCGTGCTCATCTTCGACGAGTTCGCCGATCTGGTGCTGGCCGGAGGCGAGGGCAAGAAGAAGTTCGAGACACTGGTCGCCAGAATCGCGGGCAAGGGGCGCGCCTCGGGCCTGCATCTGGTGCTGGCGACGCAGCGGCCGGATCGCAACGTCGTCACCGGGCTGATCAAGGCCAATCTGCCGCTAAAGGTCTGTCTCAAGGTCGCCAATGCGGTGAACGCGCAGATCGTGCTCGACGAACCCGGGGCGGAAAACCTGTTCGGCCGCGGCGACCTGTTCTGCAACCTCGGCAAGGGCCCGATCCGCGCGCAGGGCCTGTTCGTTCCTCACTCGGAGTTTATCGCGGCGATCAAGGGGAACCGTTGAGCGGAGAGCGACGGGCCTGTGGACCGTCGCGGCGAGGCGTGCTTAGTCGGCGGCCGGGGGAGGAGGCCGCGATGGCTACTGAGGAAATCGGTTTGTCCTATGGCCGCGGCAGCCTGCCGCTGGCGCTGCCTGAGCGGGCGCAGGCGACCGTGATCCGCAAGCGGGCGCTGCCGAAACTGCCCGATCCCTCGGGCGCCATCGATCGGGCCTTCGCCGCGACGATCGGAGCGGCGCCGCTGGCCGAACTGGCGAAGGGTCGCAACAGCGCCTGCATCCTGATCTGCGACATCACGAGGCCTGTCCCGAACCGCCTGTTCCTGCGGCCGATGATCCAGACGATGCTGACCGCGGGCGTGCCCAAGGAGCGCATCACCGTGCTGATCGCTACGGGGTTGCACCGGCCGAATCTGGGCGAGGAGCTGGCGGAGTTGGTCGGCGACCCCTGGGTGCTGGAGACCGTGGCGGTGGAGAACCACTACGCCCGCGACGAGGCCGCGCACGTCGATCTCGGACACACGCGCACGCGGAGCACGCCGGTAAAGCTCGACCGGCGCTTCGTCGAGGCGGAGTTGCGCATCGCGACCGGTCTGGTGGAGCCGCATTTCATGGCCGGCTGGTCGGGCGGGCGCAAGGTGGTGGCCCCCGGCGTGGCGGGTCATGAGACGATCCGCACCTTCCATTCCGCGCGCTTCATGGAGGACCCGCTCGCCGTCCAGTGCAACCTGATCGGCAACCCCCTGCATGAGGAGCAGCTCGAGATCGTGAAGATGCTGGGCGAAGTCTACGCGCTCAATACGGTCATCGACGAGGAGCGCGATCTCGTCTGCGTCACCTTTGGCGAGATTATCGCCAGCCACCGGGCCGCCGTAAACTTCATCGCCGAGGCGACGCATGTGCCGGTTGGCCGCAAGTTCTCCACCATCGTCACCTCGTCGGCCGGCTATCCGCTCGACAAGACCTATTACCAGACGGTCAAGGGCATGGTGACGCCGCTCGACATTCTTGAACCCGGCGGCACGCTGATCATCGCCTCGGCCTGCTCGGAAGGGTTCGGCTCGGCCGAGTTCCGCGAAGCGCAGGCGCGCCTGGTAGAGCTCGGGCCGGAGCGTTTCCTGGCGACGCTGACCGCCAAGAGCTTGGCGGAAGTCGACGAGTGGCAGACCGAGATGCAGTTGAAGCCGATGCGGCTCGGCCGCGTCGCCCTGCACACGTCCGGGCTCGAAGGCGAGGACCGGCGGCTGACCGGCGTCGAGATGATCGACGATCTCGGCGCGGCAGTCGCCGCCAGCATCGCGCGCAGCGGCGACGCCCATGTCGCCGTGATTCCTGAGGGGCCTTACGTCGTGCCGCGATACGCGCCGTGACGTCGGAGCTGCATCTCGATCCGCTCGGCGGAATCGCGGGCGACATGTTCGTCGCGGCGCTGCTGCATTGGCGGCCCGATCTGGAAGCGGGCCTCGCGCGCACGCTCGCGCTGTGCCCGGGGCTGGACGGGGTGCAGACCGAAAGCCCCGCGCACGGCGACGGCGTGCTGACGGGCCGGCGCTTCCTGGTCCGGTGCGGAGCCAAGGATCAGCACCAGCACGTCGCTTGGCGGGGCATACGCGAGGCGCTGGAAGCCTCGGCGCTCGACCCGGCCACGGTCGGGCAGGCCGTCGCCATCTTCTCGCATCTGGCGGCGGCGGAGGCGCGGGTGCATGGCGTCGATCCGGAGAGGATCGAGTTCCACGAGGTCGGCGCCTGGGACTCGGTCGCCGATATCGTCGCTGCCGCGTGGCTGATCGGCGAAATCGGCGCGGCGCGCTGGACGGTGGGGCCGCTGCCGCTGGGCGGCGGACGCGTGCGTACGGCGCATGGCTTGTTGCCGGTCCCGGCGCCAGCGACGGCCATCCTGCTCGAAGGGTTCGCGATGCTCGACGACGGCGTAACGGGCGAGCGAGTGACGCCGACCGGCGCGGCCATCCTGCGCCATCTCTGCGATCCCGCGGCGCCGCCTCGGCGCGCCCCGCGCCGGCTTGTCGGCTCGGGCCACGGCTTCGGAACGCGCAAGCTGCCGGGCGTCAGCAATTGCCTGCGCGTGTTGGCGTTCGAGCCGACGGAGGAAGGCCGGCCAAGCGAGCGCGTCGCCGTGCTCGAATGCGAGATCGACGACCAGACCGGCGAGGATCTCGCGTTAGGCATCGAGCGGCTGCGGGGTCAAGCCGGCGTGCTCGACGTGATCCAGGCGCCGGCGTTCGGCAAGAAGGGCAGGGTGGTGACGCAACTGCGCGTGCTCGCCGAACCGGGCGCGCGCGAGACCGCGCTGGCCGCCATTTTCGAGCAGACGACGACCATCGGCGTGCGTCATGCGTTGGTCGAGCGCATGGCGCTGCCGCGCCGCGCCGAGACGGTCGAGATCGACGGGCTCGCCGTGCGGCGCAAGGTCGTCGAGCGGTCGTCCGGGCCGACCGCCAAGGCCGAGGCGGACGACGTCGCCGGCGCCGGCGGCCATGCGGCGCGCGAGGCGCTGCGGCGGCGCGCGGAGGAGGAGCGATGAGCGAGCGTCTTGAGGCCGTTCTGCGCGGGATTGAGGCGGCGGCGGCAGCGGTCAGCGGCGGCGTCGATTCGATGACGCTGGCGACGCTCGCGCACCGCCGGCTCGGCCCGGAGCGGGTGACGATGATCCACGCCGTCTCGCCCGCCGTGCCGCCGGAAGCCACGACGCGAGTCCGCGAGCATGGGGCGCGCGAAGGCTGGCGACTCGTGCTGCTCGACGCCGGCGAATTCGCCGACGCCGACTATCGTCGCAACCCAGTCAACCGCTGCTATTTCTGCAAGACCAACCTCTACGGCGCCATGGCGAGGGCCACTTCGCGACAGCTTCTCTCTGGTACGAATCTCGACGATCTCGGCGAATATCGTCCGGGCCTGGAGGCTGCGCGCGAGCACGGCGTCCGGCATCCGTTCGTCGAGGCGGAGATCGACAAGGCGGGGGTTCGGGCGCTGGCGCGTTCGCTAGGACTCGGCGGCGTCGCGGAACTGCCGTCCTCGCCCTGCCTGTCGAGCCGCGTGGAGACGCAGATCGCCATCGAGCCGGAGATTTTGAGCGCGATCCATGCAGTCGAGCGGTTGGTCGTCCGCCGCCTCGCGCCGAAGACGGCGCGTTGCCGGGTGCGCCGGGTCGGCGTCGTCATCGAGCTCGATCCCGAGACGCTCGCCGCCGCCGATGCGGGCGCACGCGATGCGCTGCGCGGCGAGATCGCGGGCCTGCTGCCGCCGGCGCTCGCTGGCCGCGAGATCGGCTTTGCGGGCTATCGCAATGGAAGCGCGTTCGTCGGTCCCAGGGCATGACGGCCGACGTCGTGTTCGATTTCGAGCGCGCGCGCCGCATCGGCCTCGACGAGGCGGTGTTCTGCCAGGGCAAGACGGTGGCGCAGATCGCCGCGATCCTCGCCGACGCCCGCGCGCGTGGCGTCGGGCTGCTGCTGACGCGGCTCGATCCCGGGCAAGTCGAGCCGCTGCCTGAGGCGGACGCTATCGACTATTGCGCGCTGTCGCGCACCGGCTTCTTCGGGCCGCTGCGGCCGGCGCGGGTCAAGGGCAAGGTCGCCGTCGTCGCCGCGGGGACGGCGGATGCGCCTGTCGCGCGCGAGGCGCAGCGCACGTTGCGCCACGCGGGGGTGGAGGGGCACGTGATCGCCGACGTCGGCGTCGCGGGTCTGTGGCGGCTGATGGCGCGGATCGAGGAGATCAGGCGGTTTCCGATCGTGATCGCAGTCGCCGGCATGGACGCGGCGCTGGCGAGCGTCCTCGGCGGGCTCGCGGGCGGCGCACTGATCGCCGTGCCGACCTCGGCCGGCTACGGCGCCGCCGAGAGCGGCCGCACCGCGCTCAACGCGATGCTGGCGAGCTGCGCCCCCGGCGTCGCGGTCTGCAACATCGACAATGGCTATGGCGCGGCCTGCGCGGCGCTGCGCATCCTCAACGCGTTCGGCGCGTTCGGCGAGGCGTGAACGTCTATGAACAGCCTCGCCCGCCGCCGATATCGCTCGTCGGCGACGAACGGGGAAAGGAGGCGCGGCGGATGGCGGAGTGGCGCGACCTTCTGCAACCGCTGCTTGATGAAGCCGGCCTGCAGGCGCCGATCACCGGGATGGCGGCGCTCGCCGGCGGCGTTTCCTCCGATATCGTGCGCGTGGAACTCGCCAACGGGGTGGTCGTCTGCGCCAAGCGGGCGCTGGCGCGGCTGAAGGTGGCCAGCATCTGGGAGGCGCCGCTCGAACGCAACCATTACGAGGCCGCGTGGCTGCGCCTCGCCGGCGCCATCGAGCCCGACATCGCGCCGCGCGTGTTGGCGGAGGGCGGCGGCGTCATCCTGCTCGAATACTTAGCCCCGGACGAGTTCCTGCTGTGGAAGGCCGAGTTGCTCGCAGGGCGTTGCGACGTGACGATTGCGGAAAAGGTGGCCGCTTCGCTCGCGCGCGTGCATTCGGCGACCTGGGGCGATGCCGCCGTTGCCGCCGCTTTCGCCACCGACGCCATGTTCGAGGCGTTGCGCATTGCGCCTTATCTGCGCACGCTCGCCGAACGCACGCCCGATCTCGCCGACGGGATCCTGGCCGTCGCCGCGGAGACGGCGGCGACGCATTGCGCGCTCGTGCATGGCGACGTCAGCCCGAAGAACATCCTCGTCGCGCGCCGCGACGGGCGCCCCGTGCTGGTCGACGCGGAATGCGCGTGGTACGGCGATCCCGCCTTCGACGCCGCGTTCTGCATCAACCATCTGCTGCTCAAGGCGGCGCATCTTTCCGCGCAGCGCGCTGCGCTGATCGACGCGGCCGCGCGCTTTCTGGCGACGTGGCGGATGGGGCTGCCCGCGGGCGCGCAGGGGGCGGGCGAGCGGCGTGTCGCCCGACTGCTGCCTTGTCTCATGCTGGCGCGCATCGACGGCAAGTCGCCGGTCGAATATCTCAGCGAGGCGGAGCGCGAGGCCGTGCGGCGGATAGCCCGCCCGTTGATCGCCGCGCCGCCCGCCTGCGGCGACGAACTCTTCTCCCGTTTCGTGCGAGCTTCGCTATGAGCGTCATCGAAAGCCTTCTTGCCCGCGAGGTCTGGGATTCGCGCGGCCGTCCTACCATTGAAGTGGAGGCGCGCACGACGTCGGGCGCGATCGGGCGCGCCATCGCGCCGTCGGGCGCTTCGACCGGCCGCCGCGAGGCGCTCGACCGGCGCGACGGCGGGCGGCGGCTCGGCGGCTTCGGCGTCCGCGGCGCGGTCGCTTCCGTTCGCGGCGAGATCGCCGAGCGGCTGCGTGGGCTCGACGGCGCGGCGCAGCGGGAGATCGACGCCACGCTGATCGCGCTCGACGGGACGGCGCAGAAGACCCGCCTCGGCGGCAACGCCATCGTCGCGACGTCGCTGGCTATCGCCTCGGCCGCTGCGGCGGCGCGGCGGGAGCCGCTGCGGCGGCATCTGCGCAGGCTCGCCGGGCTCGATCCCGACGCGGCCCATGTGTCCTCGCCGATGATCCAGATCTTTGGCGGCGGACGGCACGCCGCCAATCGCGTCGACCTGCAGGATTTTCTTGTCATCTGTCCTGGCGCGTCGTCCTTCGCGCAGGCGCTGGAGATGACGGCGGAAGTCTATCTCGCCGCGCAGTCGCTCATGAAGGCCAAAGGCAGGCTCGCGGGCGTGGCCGACGAGGGCGGGCTGTGGCCCGACTTTTCAACCAACGAAGAGGCGCTCGAAACGCTCACGCGCGCCATCGCACTCAGCGGCGCGAAGGCGGCTGACGTCGGAATCGCCATCGACGTGGCGGCGACGTCGTTTCAGCACGGCGACGGTTACCGGCTGGCGCTCGAAGGGCGGACCGTCTCCGCCTCGGCCTGGATCGATGTGCTCGCCCGCTGGCGCGCGGCCTATCCGATCTTGTCGATCGAGGACCCGGTCGGGGAGGACGACGAAGCGGGGTTCGTCGAGACGACGCGACGTTTGGGGCGCGAGACGCAGATCGTCGGCGACGATTTTCTGGCGACGAGCGCGACGGCGATCGCGCGCGCCGCCGAGCGCGGCGCGGGAAACGCAGCGTTGCTGAAGGTCAACCAATGCGGCACGGTGTCGGAACTGATCGAGGCCGCAGCCGCGGCGCGCGCGGCCGGCTGGACGACGGTGCAATCCGGCCGGTCGGGCGAGAGCGAAGACGTCAGCCTCGCCCATCTTGCGGTGGGCTTGATGTCGGATCAGATCAAGGTCGGCTCGATGGCGCGATCCGAGCGCACGGCGAAATGGAACGAGATGCTGCGCATCGAGGAGGGCTTTCCGGCCGGAGCGTTGAAGCGGTTCAAGCCGGCTTGGGGCGCGCCTGACGGCGCGGCGATGGTTGCTGTTGCGCCGCCTGCCTGATCGCGGCTTGTTGAAGGCTCCGGCCTTCGGACCGTCTGTCGTCGCGGCGCGTGCTCAGACATGCCGCTGGCGTTTCCGGTCGATGCGGTCTATCCGGTCGATGCGGCGCCAGCGCGAAGGGAAGGCATGGGCTACGATCTCGTTCTCCGCAATGGCCGGGTGATCGATCCCTCGCAGCGGATCGATCGCGTCGCCGACGTCGCCTTCACGGGCGGCCGCGTCGCCGCCATCGGCGAGCGCCTCGACGGCGGCGCCGAGGAGCGCGACGTTTCCGGCCGCATCGTCACGCCCGGCCTGATCGATCTGCATACGCATGTCTACTGGGGCGGCACTTCGCTCGGGGTCGACGCGGAGGATTACGCGCGCCGCAGCGCGGTGACGACCTGCGTCGACACCGGTAGCGCCGGACCCGGCAATTTCGCGGGCTTCCGCCGTCATGTCATCGAGCGCAGCGCGGTGCGCATTCTGCCTTATCTGCATATATCTTTCGCCGGCATCTATGGCTTCTCCAAACGCATCATGGTCGGCGAAGGCCACGACATTCGCCTGCTCGCCGCGCGCGACTGCCTCGACGTCATAGAGGCCAATCGCGACCTCATCGTCGGCGTCAAGGTGCGCCTCGGCCGCAACGCCAGCGGCGAGGCCGGGATCGTGCCGCTCGACGTCGCCGAACAGGTCGCCGACGAGACCGACCTGCCGCTGATGGTGCATATCGACGAACCGCCGCCGTCCTACGAAGCCGTGCTGGAGCGGCTGCGGCCGGGCGACGTGCTGACCCACGCCTTCCGCCCGTTCCCGAACGCGCCGGTTGACGGCCGCGGCAAGGTGAAGCCCGCGGTGCTCGCGGCGCGGCAGCGCGGGGTGTTGTTCGACATCGGTCACGGCATGGGATCGTTTAGTTGGAAGACGGCGCGGGCGATGATCGCTGAGGGTTTTGCGCCCGACACGATCTCCTCGGACGTTCACGCGCTGTGCATCAACGGCCCCGCCTACGATCAGGTGACGACGCTGTCAAAATTCCTCGCGCTGGGGATGCGGCTCGGCGATGTGGTCGCCGCCTCGACCGTCAACGCCGCCGGAGCGTTGAAGCGTCCGGACCTCGGTTCGCTTAGGGCCGGCTGTCTCGGCGACGCCAGCATATTGTCGTTGGACGAAGGGCGGTTTGCGCTCGAAGACGTGACCGGCGAAATCGTCACCTCCGGCGAGCGCCTGCATGCACGCGGCGTCGTGATCGGCGGCCGCTGGTGGGCGCCACAAGATAAGGCGGCGTGAGATGCGACCGGCGGCTTGCCTGTTTGTCCGCGACCCTCCCATTGCCCGCAGCGGAGAAGGAACCGCGGCCGCGATTCCTCTCAATCACCCCCTGCCCTGGCTGCCCAGCACTTCGCGCACGAAACGCAGGTTTCCCGCCGTCAGCCCGGCGTCGACGGGAAGCGTCGCGCCGGTAACGCCCGACGCGGCGTCGCTGGCCAGGAACAGCGCCGCGCGCGCCACCTCCGTTGGGTTGACCAACCGGCCCAGCGGATAATGCGGCGCCACCTTGTCTAGGAGATCCGGCGATTGTTTCAACCGGCGCTCCCAGGCGCCGGTGCGCACCGAACCCGGGCAGACGACATTGGCGCGCACCCCCGCCGCGCCGCGCTCGACGGCGATCGCGCGCGCGAGCGCGACGAGGCCCGCCTTGGCGGCGGAATAGGCCGGGTTGCCGAAATGCGCCAGAGCATTGACGGAGGATATGAACACGATGGAGCCGCCGCCGCGTCGCGCCATGTGTTCAACCAACGGTCGCGCCAGTTGATAGGCGCCCGTGAGATTGACCTGCAGCTCGGCGGCCCAACTGTCTTCGTCGGTGTCGGAAAGCGTCTCGGCCCGTGCGCCGCCGGCGTTGGAGATAAGAATGTCGGGCAGCAGCGAGGCCGCCTCGAGTCGAACGACTGCCGCGCGGATCGCCGCGCGCTCGCTCAAGTCGAAAACGACGCAACGCTCGCAGGCGAGCGGCTCCAGAAGCGCGGAATCGCGGTCGGCGGCGATGACGGCTGCGCCCGCTGCGGCGAAGGTCTCAACCAGAGCCTTGCCGATGCCGCCGCCTGCGCCGGTGATGAGCGCGCGCCGGCCGTCAAGACGAAACGGGTCGTTTTCCGTCATGTCATAGCCCTTCCAATGTCGCTCTCGAATTGAGGCGCCGGCGCCGCCGGAATGCAACCTCTTTTTGCGCCGCCAAGCCAAGCGGAGCAAGCCGTCGCGCGTCGCTTTCGGCTTGCGCGCTATCCCGTTTCACCTCAAACTTGGCGAGCGCCGTGGCGGCGGCCGATCGCGGCGCGGTCTGCAAGTCCCGCGCGCGGTCAAACAGGAGTTGGCGATGATGCGTCAGCATTTCGGTTCGTCCGATGTTCCGCTTTTTCCGGCGGTGGCGACAATGACGGTTGTTTTGACGACATCGACCAGCGAGGCGCCGGCGAGATTCAGCGCCGCCGCTACGTTCTCCATCGCGCGCCTCGTCTGCGCCTCAATTCCGCCGGCGGCGACCGCGCCGTCGGGGCCAGTCGGAACCTGACCGCTTCGGCGTTTCAACAAGGTTTATGCGACCTATTTCGCGGTCAACCCGCCGGCGCGCACGACGCTGGAGGCGCGGTTGATGATCGACATCCGGGTGGAGATCGAGACCGTCGCCTACAAGCCGCTGTGAGGCGCGCATCGGCGCGCCGTTCCGAACAGATGTCTGTCGCCGGCGTCGTGCAGGGCCATCGTTGGGCTTTCGGTCTCGCCGACAGGGATGGCTCCGGCCGTCGCTGCGCGTGTCCTGCATAGATGTCGTCTCCGGCCTCGGCGCGTTGGTGGCCTTGGCTCAGGCCGTAGGCGGGCGTGGCGCGCCTTCAGCTGCAAGGCGAGACAGAGCGAATAGAACCGCGACAGATGCAGATCGCCACCGCGGAGCCGGAGAGCTTCCTGTTGCGTCGGCTTCCACATGTAGCACGGCTCGCCCTCCCAGGGGCCGGGATCGCCGGGCGTGTCGGAGCCGAGCCCCAGCATTTGCCGACCTTGCTGGCGACCTGCTCTGAAACAATCTTCGCCACCGTGCAGTCAATTGACTGGAAGCCGGTCGCGCAGACGGTGACGTCGGCCGGCAGTTCGCAACCGTCGCTGAGCACAACCGAGCGCCGTCCAACGCGGCGGCTTTCGCCCCCGCGCGCCGCAATACGGCCGTTTGCGATCAGCTCCAAGCACTACATTGGCGGATTGTGTTGTCCGAGATCGAGGAAAAGCTTGGCGCAGTGGGGACATTTCCTCGGTGTAGAGCGCACGAAGAGGTCAAGAATGGCTTGCCTGATGGCCGGCAGACTCG
>Ga0181528_10000201_pt1 | contig 54968 bp, 76 predicted proteins | sample PEATcosm2014_Bin_47_FD_119742 | JGI IMG/M metagenome (GOLD analysis project Ga0181528, IMG submission 119742) | Peatland microbial communities from MTU Mesocosm Facility, Houghton, MI, USA - PEATcosm2014_Bin10_10_metaG | ecosystem: Environmental > Terrestrial > Soil > Wetlands > Peat | place...
AAGAGCGGCACGACATGGAGATCGCGCAGGCGACCAACGGCCGCGTCACGGCCGCCACGCAGCGGAACCGCCTGCTCGACTACCTGCAGAAGCAGCTCGGGCTCGACATTCCGAACATGCGCGCCGCCGAGCTGCGCACGATGCTGGAGTCGGATGAGCTGAGCCCGGAGGCGCGCTTCCTGATCGAGACGCGATTGGAGGCCGGCAAGTCGAGCGGCTCGAAGTATCGCACCGGGCTGCGCAACGTCGGTCCCGGCGCGCGTATGCGCCAGACGCTGCAGTTCAACGGCGCCGGCCGCACCGGGCGCGAGAGCGGCCGCGGCTTCCAGCCGCAGAACATGACGCGCCCGGTCGTCATGGTGCAGAAGGAAGACGGCACGGTCGAGCTGCAGCCAGTCAAGGCGAAGTATATCGACGAAGTCGTGATGCCCGCGGTCTACTCAGGCGCCGCGCTCGACGGGCGCCTAGCGTACGGCGGCCCCAACGAGGCCGGCGCCCTCTGCATGCGCCACACGATCAAGGCCGCGCTCGGCAACGAGCTGGTGGCCGCGGACTACTCGAACATCGAGGGCCGCATCGTCGCGTGGATCGCTGGCGAGGAGTGGAAGCTGGCCGCGTACCGCGCGCAGGACGCAGGCACGGGCAAGGACACATACAAGCTGCTGTTCGCGGAGTTCTTCGGCGTCCCGGTGGACGCGGTGAACGACACGGAGCGCCAGTCCGGCAAGGTCGTCGATCTCGCCTGCGGCTTCGGCGGCGGCGTCGGCGCGCTCGTCACGATGGCGGCCAGCTACCAGATGCCGCTGGAGCCGCTCGTCGACATCGTCCTGCCGCGCGCCACCGAAGACCAGCTCCGCAAGGCCGAGAAGGCGTGGCGCCGGGCGTTCCTCACGGGCGAGGACTACCTGCTCGAATACAAGGTCTTCCTCGCGTGCCACGTGCTCGTGCAGCTCTATCGCACCGCGAACTCGAAGATCAACCAGCTCAAGCACGACGTCGACAATGCGGTGAAGTTCGCGGTGAAGAACCCGGGCTCCGCCGCGATCAAGGTCGGCAAGTGCCTCATCTGGAGCACGCCGTCGTGGCTCATCATACAGCTCCCATCGGGCCGCCGTCTTCTGTACGCGGCGCCGAAGGTCCACCATGCGATCGAGACCGATCCGGACAGCGGCAAGCCGATCCACCGCGAGTGGATCAGCTACTGCACCGCGCGTGGCAAGCAGTGGCGCCGCGAGCGTTCGTGGTCGGGCCTGTTCATCGAGAACATCGTGCAGGCGATCGCCAACGACTGCCTGCGGGTTGGGATCTTGCGCGTTCACGACGATACGCTGACGGTCCCGGTTATCGCAACCTATCTCGCCAAGCTGCCGCCCGAAGAGCGGACCGCCGTCTGCCTGCACGTGCACGATGAGATCGTGCTCGACGTGCCGGTCGGCTCGTACCCGAAGGCGCGGCTGATCGAGCTGATGGTGAAGCACACCGACTGGAATACAGGCTTGCCGCTGGCGGCCGCAGGATGGGTGAACCCCCGCTATGGGAAACGATAACGAGATGAACGAAGTGGACGACGCGCGCGAGGCGCTCTCGCGCGTGGAGAAGCACGTGGAGCGCTTCCGGTGGATCTGCACGCACCCGTTCGAGGCCGAGGCGGTGTTCTTCACGCTGCGCACCGTGCTTCACCGGGCGCCGACAATGTCCGAAGTGGTAAGGAAGATCGACAGTGCGCGAAACGGTAGTTGAGGCGTACCTGCGCAAGCGGGTGGAAGAGTGCGGCGGCTTGTGCGAGAAGCACGTGAGCCCCGGGCGGAAGGGCGTGCCGGACCGGCTCGTAACCATCCCGTACCGGAACGAACCCAACACACCGCGCATGGAGCTGGTGGAGACCAAAGCCCCGGGCAAGAAGCCGCGCGCGGATCAGGTGCGTGACCACGAGCGCCGCGCCAAGCTGGGCATCGTCGTGCGCGTGATCGACACGAAGGCAAAGGTCGACAACTACATCGCGGGGGTCTTTGGCGGCTGAACGCAAAATCTTCGTTCCGCGCGAGTATCAGGATCTCAGCGCGGGGTTCATCCTCGACACGCCGCGGTGCATGCTCGCGGCGCCGCCGGGCTTTGGCAAGACGTCGACCGTCTATCTGGTGCTCGACGTCCTGAAGCTGGCCGGCAGCACCTTCTTCCCGGCGCTCGTCGTGGCGCCGAAGAACGTGGCGAAGAACGTGTGGACGAACGAGGGTGAAAAGTGGGATCGCTTCGAGTGGCTCAAGGTCCGGAAGCTGACCGGTTCGCGCGAGCAGCGGCTGGAGCAGTTGCGCGCTCCGAAGGCCGACGTCTACACGATCAACTACGAGAACCTCGAATGGCTGATCAGGACGCTCGGCCACGACTGGCCGTTCAAGATCGTGATCGCTGACGAGAGCACGAAGCTGAAGAACTTCCGCATGGCCGCTGGCGCGGCCGGCGTGCGCTCGCAGGCGTTGTCCCACATCGTGCAGAAGACCGGCCGCTGGGTGAACCTGTCCGGTACGCCCGCGCCGAACGGGCTCAAGGATCTCTGGGGCCAGTTCTGGTTCGTGGACTTCGGCGTGCGGCTCGGACGCACCTACACCGCGTACATGGACAAGTGGTTCCTTGAGAACAAGTACACGCGCAAGATCACGATGCGCGAGGGCGCTGATGCGGAGATCCACGAGCGGCTCGCCGACGTCATGCTGGCGCTGCGCGTGGAGGACTGGTTCGACATCGACAAGCCGGTCCGCACGGTGAAGCCGGTCGTGCTGCCGCCCGAGGCGCGCGCTGCGTACGACGAGATGGAGCGGCAGTTCTTCGTCGAGTGGAACAACACGCCGATCGAGGCGTTCAATGCCGGGGCGAAGTCGCAGAAGCTGCTGGAGCTGGCGTCCGGCTCGATCTATGACGAGCACGGCGCCGCGCACGAGGTGCACGACGCGAAGAACGAAGTGCTGCAGGAACTCGTCGACGAGCTGCAGGAGCCGCTGATGATCGTCTACTGGTGGAAGTTCGACGCGCCGCGCATCAAGAAGGCGTTCCCGCACGCGCGCATCTATCGCGGCGAGAAGGATCGCCTCGATTGGCAGGCTGGCAAGATCGACATGCTCCTGCTCAACCCGGCCGAGGGCGGCCACGGGCTCGACTTCCAAGACGGCGGCCGCGCCATCTGCCACTACTCGCAGATATGGGACGCGGAGCTGCGCACGCAGGTGAACGAACGGATCGGCCCGGTGCGCCAGTTCCAGTCCGGCCACGATCGCGGCGTGCTCGAATATTATCTGGTCGCTCAGGGTACCGTGGACGAAGAAGCGGTTGAGCGTGTTGACGGGAAAATCTCGGTGCAGGACGCGCTCATGCTCGCCCGCAGCCGTAGACACTAACGGAGATCACATGGCCCTTCCATTGAGCAACGAGAAGCTGCAGGAGGCGCTTGACGCCTATGCAAAGCACGGTAACCAGCGACAGGCGGCGGCAGCGCTCGGGCTCCCTCGGGTCACGTTCCAAGCCCGGCTCGACTCCGCCCGCGTCCGGCTCAACGTCGGTGGCTTAACGAGCAAGATTGACGCAACACTGCAGGGGCAGGTGAAGCGGCTGGAGGCGGAGCTGAAGCGCGCCAACCAGCAGAGCGCGGACGCAGCCGCGATCAAGGCGATCATCGGCGGCCTGTGCGAGCGCACGGCGACGCTGGAGGCGCCGCGCTGGCTCAACTCGAAGCTGTCGAAGGCGTCGTCACCGGGCGTGCCGACGCTCTTCCTGAGCGACTTCCACTGGGGCGAGGTCGTGCACCCGGGGCAGATCAACGGCGTCAATCGGTACAATCTCGCGATCGCGCGCGATCGCTTGCAGTACACGGTCGAGACCGGCATCCACCTCTGCAAGATCCTCGACCGCGACATGGACTACCCGGGCATCGTCGTGCCGCTCGGCGGCGACATGATCTCCGGCAACATCCACGAGGAGTTGGCCGCGACGAACGAACTCAACACGATGCCGACCGTGCTCGATCTCTACGGGCAGCTCATCGTGGCGATCGAGCGGCTGGCTGATGCTTTCGGCCACGTGTTCCTGCCGTGCGTCACGGGCAACCACGGACGCGACACGCGCAAGACGTGGGCGAAGGACCGGCATCACACCAGCTTCGACTGGCTGCTGTATCAGTTCCTCGCGAAACACTTCGAGCGCGACCGGCGCATCACGTTCTTCATCCCTGATGGTTCGGACGCTGCATACCGGATCTACGACTACCGCTACCTGCTCACGCACGGCGATCAGTTTAGCGGCGGCGACGGCATGATCGGCGCGCTCGGTCCGATCATTCGCGGCGATCACCGTAAGCGCTCGCGCAACATGCAGATCGACATGGAGTACGACACGCTCCTGCTCGGGCACTGGCACCAGCTCATGATGCTCACGCGGCTGATCGTGAACGGGTCGCTGAAGGGCTACGACGAGTACGCCTATACCGGCAACTTCCCGTTCGAGCTGCCGACGCAAGGGCTCTGGGTGACGCACCCGCGGCATGGCATCACGTACCGGATGCCGGTGTACGCGACGAGCCAGCCGAAACCGAAGTCGAAGGATTGGGTCAGCATTCAACGCTAGGAGAACGCGATGCCTTACATTGAACCGGCGCGGCGCCAATGGCTCGACGCACGCACGGTGATCGCGCAGGAGTTACCCCAGACGAAAGGGGAGCTGAACTACGTGATCACGCGTGCGATGGTTAGCTTTGTCGCTCGGCGCGGCAAGACCTATCACACGATCAGCGATGCGATCGCAGCGGCGCAGGACGCGGCGGACGAGTTCAAGCGGCGCGTGCTCGCGCCGTACGAGAGCACGAAGATTGCCCAGAATGGCGACGTCTACACGGAGATCCTCCCATGAAGTGGTACCTCGCCGGGCCGATGTCCGGCATTCCGCAGTTTAACTTCCCGGCGTTCGAGGAGGCGGCGAAAGTGCTGCGCTCGCGCGGCATGCACATCATCTCGCCGCACGAGGAAGATCCGCCGGAGATGCAGGCGGCGGCGTGGGCCTCGCCCGATGGCAAGCTGACCGCAGAAGCGCTTGCCGGTCATACGTGGGGTGAGACGCTGGCGCGCGACGTCAAGCTGATCTCCGACAACGTCGACGGCATCGTATTCCTCGATCGTTGGTGGTATTCCCGCGGCGCGCGTCTCGAAGCGTTCGTGGGGTTGCTCACCGGGAAGAAGTTCGCGAAGGCGTCCTATGTCACTTTCCGCGACTTCCTGAAGGACGTGATGGTCACCCGCTTCTCGCATATCGTCGACGCGGACGACCACTACGTGCGCCGCACCCTAGAGGAGAACATGCCATGAGCCTGCTCCCCACCGACGACAAGGCCCGCAAGCGTCTGCAGGCGTGGGCCTACCTGACGGAGTATTTCCCCGACGCGTTCATGGCCGAGGTCGGCGTCGCCGTCGCCGGCAACGAGCAGCACAATCCGGGGCAGCGGCTGCACTGGGCGCGCGAGAAGTCCACTGACCAGATGAACACGGCCTTTCGTCACCAGCTCGACTACGCGAGCGGCGTGAAGAAGGACACGGACGGTCAGTGGCACCTCGCCAAGGCAATCTGGCGGCTGAAGGCGCAGCTCCAGCTCGACATCGAGGCGGAGCGCGCTGCGCAGGCCGAGGAAGAGCGGAAAGTGGCCGAGGCCGCGCAGGTGTACCCGCACGCTATGCGGGGGAACCCACCGTCATATTCGCTCGATGCCGCCCCCGGGATCTCAGTCGGTGCCCTCGGGTTCGATCTGTGAAGATCACGGCGCGCTCGTTGGACGTCGAGGAGGCGCGCGAGATCCACGCGCTGGCGTTCGCCGCCGATGACTGGGTCGGCGACGATCATACGTTCTGGGCTTACTACAGCGGCACGCCCCCGCGCGTCGCCGGGTTCTGTTCTGCGATCCTCCACTCCCCGTCGCCAATGGAGGCGTTCCTGTCACGCTCGGCCGTGGCATTCCGCGTACGAGGGCGCGGGCTCCAGCGGCGCATGATCCGCGACCGCGTGCGTTGGATCGCCGAGCACCAGCCGCACGCGCGCATCGTGACCTATACGCTGCTCGACAACTACGCCTCGATCACGAACCTGATCCTGTGCGGCTTCCGTTTCTACGTGCCCAAAAGAAAATGGGCCCACGCGGGCCCATCTTCGGTGCACTACTTCAAACTCGGCCTTTAGAAGTTGTCTTCCCAGCCGAGCCCCCAGACGTAGCAGGGACCGGACGACGCGTAATAGAAGTTCGGCGCGGTGCCCGGATTCTCGATGAGCATCTCGATGAGAGAGTTGGTGATGCCGTTGTTCGTGTTGCTGAGCACGAACGGCGGCGGGGCGCTCGTCGAGTTGTACGCACCGTAGGCGTTGTTCGGCGCCACCATGAGCGTCGCGATGAGCGTCTGCGCCGTGAGGAGCGCCTTCGTAGCCGTCTGCGGCACGGTCGAGGCGAGCGGCACGCTGACCCACGTCGGCGTGATCGTCGAGCCAGCCGCGCCGGACACGAGCTGCGGAAGCGCGGTCAGGTTGCCGCTCGACTGCAGCTTCCACTGCGCGCGACGGCCGAACTGCAGCATCGACAGCGGGTACTTCGAGCCGTTGTCGGTGCGGATCCAGCCGACTCGGGCGTAGTACGTGTAGCCGCTCGGCAGCGTCGGCGCGGTCGGGCTCAGCGACATCAGGCCGGCGACAGTCGTCCCGTTGTAGATGATCCACAGCGAGTACCACGTGTTCGTCGCGAGCGAACCGGTGTCGAGCCCATTCGCCACGCCGACCGCCGTGCCGGCGACGGTGACGTTGACGCTGCGCGCGTTGTAGTAGAGGTTGGCCGCCGTCTCCAGCGCCAGCTCGTCCGCGGTGATCACGATGTTGTTGTTCGTGCCGTTGGTCGAGACCGCGAGGTTCTTGAACGTGCCCTTGATGCTCGCAGAAGCGACGCCGGGGCCGATCAGCGAGCCGAGCACCGTGAGGTTGCCGTCGATTATGCCATTGCCATCGACCGTCAGACCCGTGCCGAGCGAGGTCGTGGTCAGCGAGTAGCACGTCGTCGCGCCGCTCTGGTTGACGATCGAGACCAGAATGAACGCGCCGTTCTGGTACATGATGAAATTGATGTTCCCGGGCGCGATCTGCCCGGCGACCAGCGGCGTGCCATCCGAGTTCGTGATATTCACGATACCGAGCCCGTTGACGTTGACCGTCGAGGCGCCAGTGTTGGCGTGGGTTGCGTTCCAGTAGAACATCACGCCGTTCGAGTACGAGCTGAAGCCGCTGGTCGCGGCGGTCAGGATGTACGCGTTCGCGGCGCCGCTGTCGACCGCGTAGAGACTGAGCGCGGCGTTCGCAGTGCTCGCCCCGGGCAGGTACGGGTCAACGTCTTCCAGCTTCGCGCCACCAGCGCTCCAGAGCTGCACCCGGTAGACCGTGCTCGGGTTTAGGTAGATCGGCGGGAAGCGGCCCGCGCTGTCGGACGTCACCTGACCGGCAGGCGAGAACGGCGTCGTGAGCGCGCCGTCCTGATAGACCGCGGCCGGCGTCGTGCCGCCAGTGAAGTAGAACTGCAGATAGCAGCCGGCCTGAAACTGCCCCGCGATCGAGAGCGGCTTCACCTGCGGGTCGGAGAACAGAATGCCAGAGGGTGCGGTCATGCGTGAGTCCTACCAGTTTTCGATTGCATCTTTCTCGGCCTGCGTCACCGGCTTGCCGCCGGCACGCTCCGCAGCCCGTTGCTGGCGCACGCCTTCGAGGCGCTGCGCCGCGTTCATCAGGTGAGGCGCGAGAGCGCGCTGAGCAGACGCCCGCGCTTTGCTTGCAGTGGGCTCGACGGGGGCCGCTCCCTGCGCTCCATGTAGCTGCTCAAGGCCGCTACCGTATCCGGCGCTGCGGAGGGCGGCGGCGTGGACGGGGTGGGCGAAGAGGTTGTGGAAGTCTGAGGTGCCGCGAATGAGGTCATGCGTGATGTCCTTGTCCTTCACCAGCTCGGGGATTGATTTCGTCTGACCAGCAGCGTCGGCGTGCTCGTACGCGGTCTTCGCCCACGACCACACCGTTTCCTGCACCTCGGCCGGTGTCCACTGCTCACCCGTGAGATGCGTGAGCATCGCAGCCGCCTGCCGCACCTTGGCGTTGTACGCGAGGTAGGCGCTGCTCTTGCCGGGGCCGCTCTTGTTCATCGAGCCGCCCAGTTTCGCCGGGTTGAGGTTTGCGAACGCCGACATCCACGCGTCGTTCGTGACCTCGTGGACGTTGTCGCGCAGGTTCTGGAGGAATGAGTTGACCTTCGGGCCGCTGAGCATCGGCACCCTCTCCGGGTCCGGGTGCGTCAGCGCGCGAATGCTGTTGTTGGTCCACGCGTCGAGCACGCTAGCCTCGCCCTTGTCGCCCTGCACCGACTTGCCCATGATCGCCTTGATCTTAGCGGGATCGGTCGGGCGCCCGGCGGCATCCCAGTTGACGAACGTCTGCACAGCGTTGTGGAAGTTCGACTCGACGCTCACCTGCGGCGACATCGCGGCGAGGAGCGCCGTGAACCGCGGCGCGTCGCCGCCGAACACGGTGTGGATCGCGTTCGCCGCGTTCCTGTACCAGCCACGCTTGGCTTCGCCAGCGAGCGCGGCCGCCGCCAGCTCGTGCGTCGGCGGCAGTTCGTGGAAGATGTTCACGACGTTCGCGGCGACGTTCTTGCGCGCCGTCTGCTTCTGCTCCTCGGGCGTGAGGTGCTTGTTGATCTCTTCAATCGGCAACGGCTTGTCCCCGGGGAGCCGGTAGTCGTCCTTACCGATTATCTTCGCGATGCTAGGATCGAACAGGACGAAGTTGCGAGAACCTTCGCCTTTACCTCGACTACCTGCGTCCAGATACTTCACGCCCGGAATGCCAAGCTGATGCAGGGCTGCGCTCGCGGTACGCGGGTCGCGGTCTGTGATACCACCCTTGTGACCGTAGTCCCAACGCCCAGTGCCACCTGCCGCAATGTTCGAGATCGCGTGGTACAGTTGCTCGCCGGTCATGGCGTTAACCGTTTCAGGCTTGGCGAGGTTCCGAAGATACGGATTCTTGTCGGTCGTGAGAGACCGAAGCGCAGCCACTACTTGAGGCTGTTTACCGACCGGTTTGTCCCAGTCAAGCATCTTCGCAACGTGCTCGTCGGGTACATCCACGTGATAAAGCGCGCCTTTAGGCTGTAGTCGCGCTACAGCGTCATCGTACGCCGTGTTAGCGGCTTTGGCTTTATGCCATTCGGCCATTTCCGCGGACGGCAAATTCCCGGTGGCGCGCATCTTCATGTTCAGTGTAATGAACCGATCTTGCTGCGCACGCGTCGGTAGCTCCGGCAACTGAGCCCGCAGCTCGGGAGTCCACAGATCAACACCCTTCCGCATAGTCAGAACTTTCTGATAGCTGCGGGCCACGTCGGGATTTTCTGCGACATACACTCCGTGCCCATACACCTGTGCACCCTCGCCCGTGCCAATCTTCTCTGCACGGAACCGACCGAACGGGTGTCCCTCTTCGGGTTCAAATTCATGCGGTGTACCGTGCCAGCCGACGCTGCCACGCTGACCCTTGCCGAACGCAGACTGACCGAGCGGCTTGCCGCCCGGACCGCCGCCCGGACCGCCGACCTTCGTCGCGGGCACGGACTCGAAGAGCCGCGCCTGCCCGTGCATGAGCGGATAGTCCGGGTTGTCGACGTGATAGCCTGCGTAACCAGCCTTCTTGATCGCGGCTTCGTACGCGTCGAAGGACTTCCCCTTGCGCAGGTTGTCCGGATCGTTCACCGCGTCGTAGAGCCGCGACTTCGGCACCTGTGCCGTGTACTGGTGCGGCGCGCCCTGCGTCACCAGCTTCTCGGGCTGCTCCGCGTTCATCTTCTCCGGATAGAACGCGCTGACCTTCGTCGAGCGGTTGCGCTCGGCGTTGGTGCCGCGCGTGCCGGTGCCCTGCATCTCCGGGTTGATCGTCTTGAGATCGGGCTGGCTGCTGAAGTGGCGCAGCGTCACCATCGGCTCGCTCTTCGAGGCGCCGGCCTTGCGCACCCCGATCGCCCCCGACTGACTCTTGCCGGCGGCGGTCTGACCGAGCGGAGTCTCGCCCGGCCCACCGCCGTTAGGGCCCGGTGGACCGGCTTCCGGCGGTTCGAGCCGCCGGATGCGTGCCTCCGTGGACTTGGCGAGCGACTTCTCGATGAACTTGCCGCCCATCTTCTCCAGCCCGTAGCCGATCACGGCGCCCGGGATGTGCCCGAGCAGCGCGCCGACCGTCTCGGCATGGCCGAGCGCGCCCTCGACCGCGCGGGCCTTGAGGTTGAGCCCCTGCGCGACGGCGCCCGGATACGAGCGATCCATGCGCAGGTAGTTGCCGGCGTCGTTGAGCACCTTGTACTGCTGCAGCTCCTCGGGCGTGTGCACGAGCGACATGCCGCCGATGTTTTGCTTCAGGTACGCGTTGACCTTCTTGACGTTCCACGCGCCGTTCGGTGCGTTGCTGTCGCTGCCGGCCGCGAGCACTTCGTTCGCGTAGTGCGCGCGCAGCTCGTTGAGCGCGGCGGCGGAGCGCTCCGCCATCTCGGGCGAGACCTTCGCTGCCATCTTGTACACGTCGACGAGGTGCGCGAGCTGCTCGCGACCGAGCCCGGCGACGTGCTTCGGGATGTCTTCGAGGTCGACCGGGCGATTGATGCCGAGCCGATCGTCGGGCTTGCGCAGCGCCTGCACGCCTTCGGGCTCTTCGAGCACCTTGCCCTGCAGCGAGCGGACGTCGCGCGCGTCCTTGTAGATGTCCTCGCCCGCCACCTTCGCGACGTCGAGGTCGAGCGCGCCCTTGAGGCGGCCGATCAGGCGCGCGGTGCGCGGCGTCCAGTTGTCGTTCAGGTACTGGCGGAACTGCTCCGCCTGCTCGACCGTCGCCGGGTTGAACGTGTCGTTCGCGCCCGTGAGGCCGAGTTCCTTCGCCCGCGCCATCACGCCTTCGTAGAGCTGCTTGCCCTCGGTAGTGCCGAGGAACTGCGCCTTCTCTTTGGCGAGGATGTTGCCGGTGTCGCCGAGCTGGAACGGCCGACCCTGCGCGCGTTCGGTGGCGATCGCGTAATGCTGTTTGATCAGGTCTTCGAGGTGTGCCTCGTACGCCTCGATCGGCGCCGTCATCGTGCGACCGCGACGCTCGCGGTCGATCTGGTCGTTGCCGCTCGTGCCGCCGCTCTTGTCGACAAGATCCTCGGCCATGCTGTGCAGCGCGGCGCGCTCGTTGGCGATCACCTCGGCCATGCGCGCGCCCGCCTGTCCGCCGCCGGTCTTGCCGGTCAGCTTCGAGGTCTGGACGTCGGTGCCGGCCTCGCGCGTGTCGCCCGTGATGGCGCTCTCGCGCACTTCCTTGAGGCCGTGCGGCACGAGCTGGCGCAGCGTCGCCTCGCGCTCGGCCTGCTGTGCCTCGGGCACCGGGCCGGTCTGCGCGCCCTCGCGCGTCGGCGGCTCGAAGGACACCGGCTTCTCGGTCTGCGGCTTGAGCGCGGGCGCGGCCTTCGGCTTGACACCCGCGGGCGTCGCCGCGTAGTGCTGGCCGTTCGCGTCGCGCGTCCACGAGTCGAGCCCCTGCGCGGCCTCGGGCTCGACCGGGCCCCACTTGCCGACCGGCTCGGTGTGGCCGTCCGCATAACGGAGCACGCTGTTGCCGTTCGGGTCGACGTGGAGCACGGACTCCTGCCCGTGGACCTTGGCGAGCCCCTCGACGAGCGATCGTGCGCCCGGGGTCGGGGTCTGCACCGCGAAGGAATTCTCGGTGCTGCCCTTGTAGTTGCCGAGCGTCGGCGTGTGCGGCACGCCGAACGCCTTGAGCTGGTTCGCCAGCTCCGCCGTCGCGGCTGCGTTCTGCTCGGGCGTGTTGCCGGCCTTCTCCGCCGACAGCATCGAGAACGGCGCCTTGCCGCTCAGGTCGACCGGCAATTTGGGGGCCGGGGCCTTGGGAGCCCCGGGCTCGGCAGCGGCGCTGGGCGCCTCTCCGGCGGCCTTGGGGCCGACCTCGTAGACCGGCTTTAGCTCGCTCTTGCTGACCTTCTCGCCCGTCCCGGGGTCGACCGTGTTCGGGTTTTCCTTGACCGGGTAGCCGCGCCGCTCCAGCGCCGCGTAGACGTTCTGCTCGGGCTCGGACACGCGAGTGTCGCTCTGGTGCGCCAAGCCGCGGGCCTGCGCCTCGGCGTTCAGGCGCTCCTGAGCGGCCACCATCTGGCCCTGACCGCGCGCGTCCTCGGGCACCTCGGCGTGGTTGACGCGCAGCGTGCCCTGCTCCTGGTCGGCAACCGCCGTCAGCTTGGCGCCGGCAGCAGTCGTCACCGTGTGCGTGTTGCCGTCGACCCGGTGGCCGGTCTGGATCGGCTCTGCGGTCGCCTGCGGGGCGGCAGGCGCCGCCGGAGCCGCGGGGCCGGGCTCAGCGCCCGGGGCCGGCTTGGCGCCCTGCGCCGGGCCCCCGAAGCGCTCCGGCATCGGGGCGGCGTGCAGCTCCTCGGGAGAGTAGCCGCCCGGGGCAACAGGAGGCACCGGGGCGGCCGGAGCGGCAGTCTTGGGGGCAGTGGCCTTGGCGACCGCGTGGCCTGTCGCCGCGCCTGCTACGACGCTGGCGGCGGTCTGGAGCGCCGGGTTGTCCGTGACCTCGCCGACGCCCTGCCCGGCCGCGCCCATCGCAGCGCCGGCCGTCGCGGCGGCAGCGACCGGAAGCGCTCGGAGAGGTGCGCCGATCAAGCCCGGGGCAACGCCTTCCCCGGCCGCGGACAGGACACGGTTCGTGGTCGTGTCCTCGCCGTTCGGCTGCAGGAACCCGCCCGCGCCGGCATCGGCCGCCTTCTGGCGCCACCAGCCGGTGCTGCCGACTGTCTTCGCCTGCTCCTCGGGGCTCGCGGGCTGGAGCCAGTCGGGAATGTCGTTGCCGGTCGCTTCATGATACGCGGTGCCGGCGGCGGCCTTTCCGACTTCCATGACGTTGCGCGCGGTGTCGACCGGGAGCCCGAGCACGTCAGTGACGCCCTTGTTGAGCCCGGTCGCGATCGCGCTCGCGGCGCCAGACGCTGTCGTCTTCGGCGCAGCGACCGGCTCATCAGCCTCCCACGGCGCAGCCGGCGCCGCGCTCGAAGCGCTCGCGACCGGTGCATCCGCTTCCCACGGGGCAGCAGTGTTCGCCATGATCAACCCTTCGTCCGTGTGACACCATTCGGGTCGACGTACGTCTGACCCGACTTCAGTTTCGCGTAGTCAGCGGCAGTCTTCACCGTGACCGGCGCCGCGCGCTGAATCTGTCCCGACTGGCCGACGCCCGGCGGATTGTTCGGCGGCGCTTCGCCGGTCATGCCGGTCTGCACGTTCGAGGGCCGCGGGAAGCGATCCTCATAGTCGAACTGGCGCGAGTCGTTGCCAGCGTTCACCCACGCACGAGCCGCGCGGGACTTGCCGATCTCGTACTGCGCGTCGCTCTTCTCCCAGTCGAGCATCTGCTTGACCGCGAAGCGCGACAGGTCCGGATTCGCGCTCAGTGAGTTGAGGATGAGCCCCGACTCCTGCGCGCCGAGACGCACCTGCGCGCCCTCGCCATGCAACTTCGACAGGATCGTGTTGAGCTGGTCCTGACCGAGTTCCTTGCCGAGCAACTGGCGCATCGCGGCGCTGTTCTCGATCGCGTCCGCGGCCTGCTGACCGGTCCAGTTACGGAACACGGTCTGCACTTCGGCCCAGCCCGCGGAGCCGGGGCCAAGGGTCGTGGACTTGTCGAGCGCGGCCGCGGCGCGATTCACGTTGACGAGCGTCGTCTGCGCAGTCTGCGCGCCGGTCGTCGCTTCGCTCAGGAGCGCGTTCGTCGCCTTCGTGTATGCAGTCTGCGCCTCGACTTCGCCCGGACTCGGCTTCGCGTTGCCTGTGTTGAGGAAAGCCGGTGCCTTGGGACCGCTCTGCACGTACGCCTGCTGCGTTGGCGTGAGCTGCGACGGCAGGGTGCCGGCGTTCGGCGAGCCACCTTTCGCGGCCGGGGCCGTGGCTGGGGCCGCAGCGGGCGCGGTGCCCGAGGTGTTCGCGGCCGGCGCTGTACCGGCGGCCGAACCTGCTGCGATGTTGGCCTGATGCCCCTGCATGTTGACCCACTGCGCCTTGCTGGTCGCGCCGTCCGCCTGCCACTGCGGCACCTGCATCTCGCGCCCGTTGCGCGTGACGGTGACGATCGCATCGGCCTTCGTGCCGAGTTCGCTCCAGTCCTTCGAGCTGAGCCCGGTCGGGTTGCCGCCGAGCACCGGGTTGTTCGTCTGCGCATCACGCGCGACGCCGTCGGTACCGACCGTGATCTCGCGCCCCGAGTAGCGGTGCGCGGCGTTGCCGGCCTCGGTCGCGTACTGACGCACGAAGCCGTCGGTCTGCTCAGGCGTCCAGCCGTTCTTCTTCGCGAGCTGGTCGATCTGGTTGCCCATGTCCGGGTGATACGCCTTCAGCAGCCCGAGCGCCGTGCCGGGATCCGCCTTCGCGATCGCGTCCGACTGGTCGTAGAAGTTGCTCGCGGCGAGCTGCGCCTTGCTCGACGCTGTTTGAATGCGGGCATCGTGCATGGCCGTGACGTTCGCCGTCAGGTCGGGAAGCCCCATCATCTTCATGGTGGCGGCTGTCTGATACTGCTGCAGCTCCTGCGGCGTCCAAATGGGCTTCACCGCAAAGTTCCGCTGGGCCGTCTGATCAATGTGCCCCGGATCGAGCCCAATCGACGCAGCCGCCGACGTACCGCCCCCAGCGCCGCCAGACGCGGGCGTGCCACCCGTAGCGAGCGTGGGTGTGCTGTCATCGCCAGCGCCGCCGATGTTTCCAGCGCCGCCACCCGCACCGCCGACCAGCGCGGCGCCGGCATCCGAGGCGCCCCCGGCGAGGTTGGTTAGCGCGCTGCCAGCGTCGGCGCTGGAAATAGCGGAATCGCTGCCACCCCCACCACCGGTTCCGGACGCGTCCGCCATGGGCGTCGAGTCGTTGACCGCTGGCGCCTGCATCCCGCTCATGTACTTCTTCAAGACGTCGAGCTGCAATTGTGACTTTTGATTGGCGAGATTGGCGCCCGTCGTCTGCGCACTCGCGAGCCCCGCGTTGGCGTAGGAACTCGCCGCGTTCGCGTTGGCGGTCGTCTGCGAGGACAGGAGGTCGCCGTAATTGGCGAGCGGGGTCACCGGAAGGTCAGCCATTATTCATCCCCTTACGAGAACAGGCTCAAGATACCGCTGAGTGCACTGGCACCGCCGCTGGCGCCACCGCCGCTGCCCGGGCTCGTGAGTCCTGTGATCATGCTGTTCCACGCGCCAGCGTTACCGAGGATGCCGCTCGCGTTCGCGTTGCCGATGCCCATCTGCGCCGCGCCGATGTTGGCGGACGTGCTGAGATTGGCGTTCGAGACGTTCGTCGCCGCCGTCTGGCCCATGCCAGCCATACTGAGCAGGTTGCCGACGTAGCTTTGGTACTGCTGACTCGCGACACCCTGCGCGTAGGTGTCTTCGTTGTTCATCGTCGCGGTCGAGTAGAGGTTCCCGTTCGCGGAGGCGTTGCGATTGATCGCGTTCTCGCCCTGCGTGAGCGCGAACTGGTAGTTCGGCGAGTTGTAGAAGCCGGCGTAGTTCGCGTTGTTCGGATTGGCGCCGCCTGTTGAAGTGCCCCCGCCCCCACCTCCGCTGCCGCCCCCGCCGCCAGCTCCGGTAACGGTGTTGGTGCCTACCTGCGTCGTGCCGACCGTGCCGCCAGCGCCGCTGTTGCCGCCGCCGATGCCGTAGAGCTGGTCCAGCAGGTTTGTCGCGCCGCCACCCATGTTGGTGTACGGCGCCAAAATGTTCTGGGTGTTCGCGTACGCGTTCTGCTCGGTGCCGACCGCCTGCGTCATGCCGCCAGTTTGCGCAGCCGCGGCGGCGCTCGAAGCGTTCGCAGAGGTGATCCCCTTGGCAACGGCGCCGGCTCCCGCGACGATCGCGCCTACCGCAACTGCACTGAGTCCGAACGTCATTGAATTTTCTCCGGTAGCGCCAACGGCGCCATCCCAAGCTGCGGGTTCCGCGTCTGCAGGCGGTCCGCCTCTTCTACTAGGTCGTCCTCGATGTCCTCGGGAGACGTCTTGTTGGTGCTGTGCACGGTGGTCCACACCGTCTCGGCGTGCGCGAACCCCGCCCGCTTGCTGCCCGCCGCCACCGGGAACACGTGCTGGCCCGTGAAACGCCTCGGGCCGTCTTCGGTCGTGACCGTGATGTCGCCCGTGACGATCACTATGTGGTCGTGCTTGTGCACGGCGCCCGTGATGATCGTGGCCGCCGGCAGCGTGATCGAGCGCGCGTAGACGCCGCCGCTCAGGCAGTGCTGCGTCTTGAGGTCCACCTGCGGATACTGTAGCAGGTGCTGTTCCAACCGCTCCACCTTCTCGCGCGTCGTGCGCGCGGGAAGGCGGCGTGGCGGAATGGTCAGTGAGAAGCTGATGCCGGGGGCGGGGCTTTGCATATACCTGCTGCGATGCAGTCGGTGATGTAGTTCTGGAGCGCGACGATCCACGCGTCCGCGTCTTCGTACAGCTTGTCTAGCGGGGGCCCGACGTCCCGCTCGGCGGGTTCATTATCTGCCGGCCCTGCTGCTGGAACGCCGGCTTCTGCATGAGTAGCGGGTCTGGCGCCACCATTTGCGGGCACTGCTCGGGGCGCTGGGGTGCGGGGGCACACGAGCACGTGAGGAGCGTCGACAGCAGGAGGAGCGGCCAGAGCGGCCTTGAAAGTTGATAACGCTTCATTCGTGAGAACTTTTGCACGAGCCTCTACCTCCTCGCTGTGAACTATCTGAGCGTCGGCGAGCCGCTTATCGGCGGCCGCGTCCTTCGCGTGCTGAATTCCTTCGACGTGGTCTGTGTACCACCAGAAGCCGCCCGCGAGCGAGAGTGCAAACGCACCCCATACGAACCACGAGACCGGGACCAACTTGAGCAGTGCGGCGAGGAAATTCATGTGGCGTCCCTCACTTTGTCATCTCGCATGACGATCCAGTGGTAGACGCCGCACATGGTGGCGCTGACAGTGGCCCACGTAATGAAGTTGCCGGAGTCCGGGTGCATGAACAGAAAGACGGTCGCCGCGGTCCACGCGGCGCCGACCAGACTCATCACGAACCAGTCGCGCAAGTCTCCGTTGTTGCAGATCATGAGCCTCACCTCACCAGAACCGTTTGAATAACCGGCTGAGCCAGCTCCTCAGCCAACCGTAAAAGTCGACGGCGCGTTCGGCGCAGCCTCGGCCTGCGTCCACGTCACGACGTTCGTGTTGCCCGAGGCGTCGCCCACACTATCCGTGTCGTAGCAGTACGCGGAGTATTCCGTGCCGGCGACCGGCGAGAAGACCGGGGTCATCGAGGCGAACGGAATCACGAGCTGGGAGCCGAGCGGTTGCGTCGGTGACGGCGTGAAGGTGTGCAACGCCGGGGCGCCAACTACGCCGCCGACGACGGTCGAGATCGCGAAGGAATAGAGGACGATGTCGCCCACGTTGAGCGCCGCTCCGGTAGTGGCCGGCGGCACCGGTACGCGAGTCGTCGGGGTCGTGATCGTTGCCTGTGTCTGTGGAGTTGTCATGTGCTCACCTCGGGGTACTGCCCCGTTAGAAAATAGTTCGCGATTCTGTCCGCGCGGCCCTCGTGCACCTCGCGTTCCCATTCACTGGCGAGCAGATGATCGTGCACCGTCTGCCACCACTTGTTGATCATGGCGTGGCGTGTGGCGAGGAACTCGGACCACGTCTTCACGCCCATGTTGAACACCAGCTCCGTGAGAGCGTTCTGCCGACACGGGGTATCAAGAGCCGCCCATTCCGGCAGCTTGGACGCCTCGTCCATCGCGGCGTTAATGTCGCTCTCCAGCGTCGAATCCGCCGTCTCCTGCGTCCACTGCAGCCCAGAAGCGTCACTAGCCTCAAGCAGGTGGCCCCATCCGATCGTCCAGTGACCGGTGGTGTCTTTGTACGCGGAGAGTCTGCAGCTCTCCGCGGCCTGTATGTCCTGAACCAGCCGGGGGTCGGTCATTTGCGGTCCTTGCGACTGCGGTCGTCGTCGACCTTCTGGTTGACGACGTCGATCTTGCCTTCCATCCGGGTCAGCGTCGTCGTTACATCCTGCAGCGACTTGTGCGTCTCGGCCTGTCCGTCGAACAGCTTTTGAATCTGAACGGTGTGCTCGTCAAGCACCTTACTCTGCGCGTTCATTTCCAGCACCGTGTGGCCCGCCCAACCACATGTCGCCATCACCACCGAGACTACGGCGGTCTTCATCGCATCGGCACCAAACAACGCTGACAACGCGCTCATGCCCCACCCCTTGTCTTAGACGACGCCGATCTCGCCTTCCGCCTCGAACGTGATCGTGGTCGCGGCACTCGCGAGCCCGGTCAGGAAGTCCGCGACGTCGAGGCGCGTGGCGCCGTAGTAGTCAACGTACGAGTTCGCCGGGATCGCGATCGCGCTGCCGAGGAATTCGGTGCCCGCCGCAGAGCCGCCGGTCGCGCCGATGAACAGCGACGCTGTCGCCGCCGCGGCGGTCTTGTTGACGAGACGAATGTGACGCAGGATCACATACGTGTTGCTGTTCGTGCCGGCGAGGCCCGTACCACCGGTCAGCGTCGGGGGGTTGACGATATTCGCGGCGGACGCGCCAAGGGCGACGGGGCCGAAGCGAAGCAGTTTGTTTGCGGCCATGAGATCAGAACTCCTGCGCAGTGCGCGTTAGATGTTGTCGTCGTACCCGTAGCAGTAAGCAGCCGAGGCCGCCGCACTTGCGTAGTAAAGCAGGGGCGTACCCGGTCTCTCGACCCGTAATTCACAGAGAATCGTGTTGTACGAGCCGGGCGGTGTGGCAACCGGTGGCGGGTTTGTCGTGCTCGTGTAGCCACCGCAATACTGGTTGATCGCTAGGATTGCCGTGCCGCCACCCGCCCACAAAACAATCGCCACGTCAGATGCGGTAGGCGGGATCACCGACGCCATACTGGCGTTCAAAAACGAAGGTGTCGTCACGTTGCCGGATGCGCCCGCCGCGGTGTAGATATTAGGCAGCGCGGGGAGATACGTCGGCGTGATGATGTACCGAACCCGGCGGCCGTATTGTTGAAACGGCACAACGACGTTGCTGCTGTTGGAGTAGAACGCGCCAATTCTCGCCCAGTGCGTGTAACCGGTTGGCATCGGGCTCGGACCGGTGGAGCTGAGGGATGCGATGAGCGGTGAGCCGTTTCCGGTCGGGCCTCCGGGAGAATAGCGCGTGTTCGTCACCACGTAGAGGTAGTACCACGTGTTGGCTGTCGGTGTGCCCGTGTCTAGTCCGTACGCGTTACCAACACCGCTATAGGGCAACGTGGTCGAAGAGGCCATAGCCGCCGACAAGTATGTCGGGTTTCCGCCTCCGCTACTGCACACGATGCTGCCAGACGCATAGATGTAGGCGGAGCCGCCAACATACGACACCGCAAGGTTCGCGAACAAACCACGCGCGCCGACCAACGAAGTCAAGGCCCCGTTTGACGTGGTCAGCGCGCCGCTCAGTGCCCACATGCCGTCGTCGTCGCCCTGCGAGACCGGGTCAACGGTGTTGTGCTCGCCCTGAGTGCCGGTGAGGACCGGTACCCCGTTGATGTACAGCCCTTGCGCGTTCAGCGTGCCCGCGCCGCGGTTCGGGCCTGACGGTGAGCCGACCAGCGTCGTCCCGTCACCGAGAATGTCGAAATAGGACGTCGACCCGGCGGCGTTCAAGAAGTACGCGCACTTGTCCGACGTGTTGGTGCCGGCCTGCACGAGCAAGCCGAGCGACGTCCCCGAAGATGGTCCTTGAAAGAGCGCGGTATAGCTAGCCGAGACGCCGTTCACAGTGAGCGCAGTGACGCCGGTCGGCTGCGGAATGGTCACACGACCGCTGGACTCCACGCGCAGGAGGTCATTACCGCCGTTCGCTGAGATCGACAACGCGTTCGCGACATTGTTGCCGATTATGAACTGGTAGTACGCGCCGCTCGCTTGAAGCTCAAGCCCGAGGACTTGGGGAGTCGTGCTATACGCGACGAGCGCGTTTTGCGTGCCGCTACCGAAAGCAAGCAGCCCGTAGCTGCTGTCAGGCAGCGCCAGCGTGACGTTGCCGGCGCTCGACAGCGTCATGCGGTTCGACATCGTCGGAGCTGAACCGATCGCTGTCGTCTGCGACGGACCGGTCCAGAAATGAATGCCATCCGTGCTGAGCGACATCGCTGCGCGGCCAACGCCGACAGCGGTTAGGGATTGGAAAGTACCGGAGCCAATGTTGGCGCCGACACCGTACCCGAGGTAACTCGCGCCGCTGGAGTAGAGAGATCCGAGCGAGAACAGCGCGCCCGAAGAATACTGACCGTTGATCAGCATGTCACCAAACGTTGCGCCGGACGCGTTCCCGATAAGGACGTCTGGGATGGTAGCAGCCGCCGTGTAGATGCCGGTTACTGTGAGCGCGGTCAAGCCCGCAGAAGAAGGTGCAGCAACGGAAACGGCGCCAGTCGCGCCGAGCAATACGCGCCCCAAGCCGCCACTGACGAGGGATAGCGAGTGCGCGCTCGACGTACCGATATATCCGTACGTGGCGGAACTAGACGCTTGAACCGCAACAGTCACGGTGCCGTCCGTGAACAGCGCGCCCCACGTGGAGGTGAGCATGTTGAGGGTCAGCGCGGCACCACTCGTCGGCGTCGCGACGCTGAACCCGCCAGTGGTGTTGTTGTAGCTCATCCCCGAGCCGCCGAACGAGCCCGCGGCGTTGTACTGCACCGAGTTCACGGGCGCGCCCGGGGTGCCCGTACCGCCCGTGGCCGGCGCTACAGGCACGCCGAGCAGAGCCCAGACGTCGTCATCGCCCTGCGACACCGGGTCCAGCGTCATGTGCTCGCCGTTCGTTCCCGTGAGCGGGCGACCCGTCACGTAGAATCCGTTCGCGGCGTTGATCGTGCCGATGCCGGTCAGGTTCTGCGCGCCCACCAGACCGAGAGCAACCGTGCCGTCACCCGTGATGCGCAGGAACTGTTTCGTCTGCGCGGCATTTTGAATGGTGACGCCGTAGTCCGAACCAGACGTGCCCGCACTGATCAGCAGCGCGTAGGACTGGTTGGCCGTCGTGTTCCCTTGCAGCGACAGGGCGTAGTTGTTCGCAACCGCCGCTAGCGACATCAAGATACCGGACGTCGGCGGGCTCACTGAGAGAGTGCCGGTCGCCACCGCGTAGATGAAGTTGGACGCTCCGCCGAACGCCCCGGCGTTGTTGAACTGAAGCGAACTGACGGGCGTGCCGGGCGATCCGCTGCTCGTGCTAGCCGGCGGCGTCGGGAATCCAAGCATCGCCCAGACGTCGTCTTCGCCCACCGACAAGCTGTCTACGAGAAGGTGCGTCGCGGGTCCGGCCGGACCTTGCGCGCCCGGCGATCCTGCGACTCCCGCGGGGCCCGGCGGCCCCGGAGCGCCGTCATCAGGAATCGAGTCATACTCCGGCACCAGCGTGACGCCGGGGACGCCCTGCGGGCCCGTGAAGCCCTGCGGGCCGGGGATGATCCAGCCTTCGTCGTTGCCGCTGTTCTCGTCGGACGAGTAGCCCGGGAAGCCGCCGATCGGACCCGTCGTCGCGATCGCCGACAGCGTGGCTGGCTGCGCGGACGTTCCCTGAATGATGATGTTCGGACCCGCCGTGGCGTTCCGAATATCCATGTTCTGCAGATGGTTCGTGATGAACGTGCGGAACCATTCCGCGCTCCACTCGCGCGGAATGTTCGTGACGACCGCCGCGCTGATGCCGCGCCGGACAGGCTGGTTCGGAACCCCTACCATTTGCCGCCGTCCAGCTCAGCGGTCACGTCGACGGTGTACGTCGGCGCGGCATCGCTGATCAGGAAGCGGTAGACGCGGCAACGGCTCTGGCCGAGTTTGAACCACACGCAACGGTTGCCATACTGACCACTCTCGCCGAGGTTCTTGTCGTCACGCGCCCAGAACGTGCGACCGCCGTCATCCGAGATGTACAGCGTGACCTTCGGCGCGTACGTGAGGCTCGCGCCCTCGCCCGCGGAGATCACGAGTTCGAGGCGGTTGTGGCAGATGCGGTTATTGCCATCGTAGATGCCCTGTGTCGTGAACGAGCACTGCATCTGCACGCCGAACTCGGTGAACACCGTTGTGTCGAGATAGCCGACGCCGTTGCCCTGCGAATCGCCGACGAGCTGCTTGCCGAACGCGTTGAGCCAACACAGCGGACGCCAGCAGCCGACACCGAAGGACTCCATCTCGAACCATTCGGTCGTCACGCAGTCGTACACGAGCGAGTTGCCCGCGGCCGGCATCGTGAGCACCCAGAGCGGGTGGCCGCCGATCGTCGGCGTGAGCGCGTAGCAGCCGGCGAGGTTCGCTTTTTCGAGGACCGCCTCGATACCGTGGTTCGAGACGCGCGTCGGCGTCTGGCCGTTGCGGCGCCGTACCGTGAGATCATTGGCGACCCAGAAGACCGACTGGTCCTGCAATGCGACCGTGTAGCCGGCGAGCGGGTGCACGCCGATCTGCATGAAGCTGTTAGGGGCGCTCCCGAACGGCGAGCCCGCGCTGCTGCCGGTCGCGGTGCCGACGTTCATGTAGCCTTCGGACGTCAAAGCGCCGAAGACCAGCACCTCGCGATGGTCGACGCACATGCCCCAGAGGAGATCAGTGCCGAACTCGCGCGGCAACACGCCAAACGTGGTGAAGGTCGGGACGCCGGTTCCAGAGATGAGCTGGCCGTCGTCGTTGTAGAACTCAAGCCCGTTAAGGGCGAGGAAGACGAGGTAGCTGTCGACGAACCATACGTCGAGCGCGCCGTACGACAGAAACGTCGGGTCCGTGAAGGGCGCGAACAGCGGTGCGGGCGCGACCGCGTTCGGGCAGAAGGTGTAGGCGATGCTCGTACCCGGGATGAGAATGAACAGGCACTGGCCGTTGTCGGCCATGCGGACGAACCCAGTACCCGGGATGCCCGAGCCGAGCAGCAGGAGCGCGCCGGTCGCCGACATCGCGTAGAGTTTGGCTCCGATCACCGCGTACGTCGCCGCACCCATCGTGTGCAGGCCGCGGGTCGCCTTGTTCGAGCTGTCGTTCGCGAGACCCACGATGCCGGGCGCGCGCCGGATGGTGATCGGCGGCACCTTCTGCTTCGTGTCGGTGGCCGACGTCTGCGGGCCGATCTCGCTCATGAAGTTGACGAGACGCTTGCAGCTCACGCGCGGGTCGCGCGCGACATAGGAGCCGGTCGGCAGGGGGACTTGGGTCGTCACGACTCAGATCCAGTTCGGGCCGCCCCACGGGCCGCCCTGAGCGCGCTGCAGTTCGCCGAGATCGCTCTCCATGTAGCGGAGCGAACGCTTCGTGAGCTGCCGCTCCGCGTCGTTGATCAGCGCGATCAGGAGCTGATCCTTCAGCGTGATGCCGTAGTGCGCGGCGAGCGCACGCGTGAGCATGTACTTGACGCCCTCGATGTCCGACGCGCGCAGCGGTGCGGTCGCGGCGAGATTCGTCTGCGGCCACCAGCCGAGGCGCATGCCGTCCGCGGCCTGATTGGCGAGCATGTCGTTGAGCACCGTGAGGCCCGTGGACGCCTGCACAGCCGTCGGCACCTGCGTCTCATCGACGACGTTCAGCTTCCAGAAGGCGAAGTTCACGATCTCTTGATTGAGGGCCACAGATGCTCCGGTGAATTAGTTGGGCGTCTCTCCGCCCTGCCACGCATGGTTGTGTGTACGTCCGCGTTCACGTTGTGCCGGCTAGGGTGAGGGCCAGCCGGCGAAGCCCTCGGCAGCTAGAGCTGCTCTTTTACTGCGTGCGGATCCACGAGCGCGGCAGCAAGCCGGTCGTGCGGTTGCCGTTCAGGAAGTACGTGTACTCGTACTTCGTGTTGGCAACCAACGCGGTGATCGCGGCCAGACCACCCGCCGGAACGACGAGCGAGTCGCCCGTGTTGGCGTTGATCGTGATCGCGGTCTGCGTCTGGGTCGACTGGAGAACGAACTTCGCGCCGTCCGGCGGGTTCAGCGGCAGCGTGAGCGTGCCGGTCGCGAGCGTGCCGGCCGGCGTCAGGAGCACGCTGTCCGTCTGCGCCACGATGTTGAAGGCCGTAAGCGGCGTGTACCATTCACGAGCTGCACCGATGCAGTCGTAGGCGCCGTAACCGATCTGAGACATGTGAGATTCCTTGTGTTATCGAGGGAGCAACCCGCGCGGGCCTTGCGGTCCGCGCGGATCAAGCCTCAGTCAGATTACGCCGGCTGGTGGATGACGCGGACCGCGAGTTCGGGGTACGCGAGCACTTCGCCAGAGATGGTGTCCAGTCGGGCCGGCAGGAGATCGTTGGTCGGATCCCACTGCTGCGCGAACCGGATGTTGTAGCCCTCGAAGGACTCCTGCGCCGTGAACTTCACGAGCGCCGACAGATCGAGCATCGGCGGGTTCGCAAACACGATCGCGTCGCGATACCACGCGAGCGACTGCTTGATGAGCTGACCCGAGACGCCGGCCGTGGTGCCACCCATGACGGTGATCGCCGCGGTCGCACCGGGCTGCGAGTCCACGTTCTGGTACGCGCCGCCGGTGATGATCGCCGGAGAGATCGACAGAGCCGCGATCGCGCCGCCGGAGTCCGAAACCGTCGTGTTGACCACGAACTGCTTCAGGCGACCGAGCGAAATCTTCGACTCCGGGTCCACGTCGTTCACGCCAGCGATGGTGATCACGTCACCCGCGTTGACGGTCGTGGTGCCCGAGGCCCAGCCGTTGGTCGAGATGGTCTGCGACGCGACGAACGCGTTGCCAGCGCCCGTCTGGCCCTGCCCACCGCCGTTCATGGCCGGCGTACCGCCGGTCACGACACCAATGGTGTGCGCCGGCAGCTTCGTGTTGCGGAACGCAACGAAGCCGGCGACCTTGTCGCTGATCACGCCTTCGAGCCACTGGTCAGAGACCGTGCTCTCGGGATTGAACAGGCCCTTGTTGTCGAGCACGAACTCGTACGACGCCTGCGGGTTCGCAGTCAGCGTGCGGCGGTCATCTTCCGGCGCCAGCGTTTCCGTAAGGAACCGCTCGGCCTGAAGGATGTTCGCGAAGTTCACGGCCGTGTTATACGCGCCGCAGAACTTCGGCACGCTGTTGACCAGCGCGCCCACGTCAACCTCGATCAGCGCGGCCACCTTCGCCATCGCCGGCTCAAGCACCTGCTCCTCGAAGTTGTTCAACAGCATCGCCCGCTCGACGGACGTGAAGTTGATGTCCACGCCGCGCTGGTTCGAGACCGAGAGCTGCGCGTACCGCTGGATCGAGTTCTCCGCCGCCATCGTCGCGCCCTTGCGGCCGACGTACTGGAACGGCAGGCGGATGCTCAGCACCTGACCGAGGATCACACCTTCGATCGGGCCCGGCAGCAGCGACTGGTAGTCGCGGTTCGTGCGGCCGGTCATGTTGGCCTTGGCGTGCAGCAGCACGAGCGCCTTGCGGGCCACCCACTGTGCAGTCAAGAGGCTATTGGTCGTCATTTTTCTTCGCCTTCTGAGTTTTTCGGATTACCGCATGGCGGCGCGCATCTTCTGGCGCTCCATCCGCGCTGCGATCTTTTTCCCGCGCTCGTTGGCGACCCACTCGTCCATGCTCATATCGCTCGGGGCCTTTGAAGGGCCCGGACCGGACGGGACGGGGGTCGGCGGCGGCGGTGCGTTGGTAGAGGACTTCTGCTTCGGGGGTGTGGGCTTCGCTGCCGCAGGAGCCGGAGCCGGGGTGCTGAGCTGCGCTTCGAGTTTGCCGATCTGCACGAGCTGCTGCTCCCGGGGCATCCGCGAAATGCGCGCGGCGAGATCCGGATGAGTCGCGAGATGGACAGTGATCTTGGCGCCAGCGTCAGAGAACACGACAGCGCGCGCGGCGGATTCGTCCAGCTTGGGCAGGTTGGGGTTAGCAAGCGCCGCGCGTAGAGCGACATCGTCGCCCACCAGCGTATCGACGCTGGTCGAAAATTTCGCGCGAGCTGCTTCCACCGTCTGCTTCTGCTGGGCGCCCGTGAGGGCCGCCTCAACACGCTTGTCGACCTGTCTCTGCAGCCACTCGTTCTGCTGCTGCGAGAACTGGACCGGGTCGAACCCGACACTTTCCAGAGTAGGGGCGGGGTCATCTGCGGGCGGAGCTGTCGGCGCGGGGGCGGCCGCGGGTGCCGGCGCAACGCCAGCTTTCGCCTCAAGATCCTTCAGTCTCTGCTGCAGATGCTCGCCGTAGGACCGGAGAGCGTCACGCTCGACAATCAAACCCTCGATGCGATCCCGAGCGCGGCCGCCGGGAGCAGGAGCAGCCGGAGCTGCATCACCGTTACCGTCGTTCGTCGCTTCGCTGTCAGGAGCAGCGGCTGCGGGTGCTGAATCCGCGGTGTCAGCAGAAGTCTCGTCTCCTACCGGAACGGCCGGGTCCGAATCAGGTGCCGGGGCGGACGACGCCTCGGGCTGTGCCGGCGCTGAAGGCGCACTGGCCGGCGGAGTGGGTGCCGGCGCTGACGCGGCCGGGGCGGATTTTTCGTAGGCAGCAAGGTCTTCACGTGAAAAAGCCATTTTGAAACTCCAGCGCGGGTATTCGATCCCGCGAAAACGTGCTCACCGAGTTTGAACCAATCCAAAACTGTTAGGGCGCCGACTCTCCCTTGGCCGCAGCCTCTTCGCTGAGACGCGCGGTGGCGTCGGCGGAGTTGCCGGCGATCTTCTGGGCCGCGATCAGGTTGGCGAGGTGCTTGCCTGCCGACTCGATGATGCGGTCATGCTGGTCGAGCGGAATCTGCTGCGCCTTGCTCTGCTGGATCGCGGCGCCCGCCTTGTCGCGGGCCGTGAGCGCCTGCAGCCGAGCCAACTGTGCCGTCTGCATCGGGTCGGGTTGCGGCGGCGGGGGCAGCGTCTTCTGCTCTTCCTTCGTCGGCTGCACGATGCCCTGCTGAATGAGCGGGATTCGCAAGCGACGCGTGAGTTCGTCGGAGTCGAGCATGTCGATGTTCTTCGACAGGAGATCCGGCGCCATCTGCGCGATCGACGGCAGCACTTCCGCGGCCTCGATGAGGGTCGCGAGCGCTTCCTGCCGGGCGGTCTGGAAGCTGGGGCCGATCGTGACCTTGCAGGAGTAGCTCCCTTTCGAGAGGTCGTGGAGGACGTCCCCCGACTCCGGGTCCGGGCCGTTCAGCGTGACCAGCTTCTCGACGCCGTCCTCGCCGATGATCTGCTCAACACGCTCGCTGTCGTAGACAGACGGGATCATGTCGATCAGCATCTCCCACGTGAGCTGTAGCGCGTCGCCGAAGCCATCGACGAACTCGAAGCTGCCGAGGTCGGAGCGGCGCGTGTGCTGGACGAGCGCCTTGCCGCTGACGCGATTCATCTCCTCGGAGTTGCCGAGCGCCGGGTCAAAGAATCCGGTCGTCGCCTGAATGTCGGAGATCGCCTGCTGCGCAAGCGCGATCGCGCCAGACGGCATGTCGAGCGGCGTCGTGCGCTGTGGCATACCCCCCGCGCTGACCGCCTTCGGGTCGACGTTGTACGGCAAGTACGGACGGGAAGCTGTATTCGCCTGCGCCCACTGGTCTTCGTACCCCTTGATCATCGTCTCGGTCGCGAGATACGGGGCCTTCGGGATGAGAGCGCTGCGCTCGATCATGTCCGACGCCCGGCTGTTGTAGCTCCGCTGCGCGTCCTTCGCGTGGCGGATCATGCTCTGCAGCTTCTTGCGGCCCTCGATATTGATGTAGCGACCCGGGACGCGCACGATTGGAATCCGCTTCCAATTGTAGTAGATCGGGCCTTCGAGAATCGTGCCGCCGTTGCACTTCACCCACATGACGCGCCACTTGAGCACGGTGCGGGTCTTCTTCATGCGGCGGGCTTTGTCCTTGCCGTGGCCCAGCGCTTCGAGCTGCTTCTCGACGCTCTTCGCTTCCTCATCCCAGTCGATGACGTCGCCGTTCGTCATCAACGCGATCGTCTTCTCGTACGGCACGCGCTCGTAGTATTCGACGACGCGAACTTCCTTGTCCGTGAACCAACCGTACGAGTCGCGCGAGATCGAGAAGCTGGTGTCGGAGCCCGCGTTCGGGTACAGCGTGTTGTGCTTGACCTTCGAGATGCGCGTGCCGATCATGCCCCACATGGCGTCGCCCGCACACGGGTCGTTGCACTCCGGATCCCAGATGACGGTCTGCGGGTTCGCGACGTCCTTGATCCGCAGCACCTGATCCCACGTGTCATCACCCGCGTACTCAGGAGCGATGTACCAGACGCCGAAGCCGCCGGCCACCGCGAACTTGTACTGGTTCTTATAGATGACCGGCGCGCGACTCGCGTCCTCGATGCTGCGGCACAGGCCGCCGAGCATCTCGGCAGTCTCGCCCTTCGCGCCTTCGGACGCGGGCCGAACCTTGCCATTCGGCCGCGTCTGGCGCATGTCGGCGACAACGAGGTTCACCGGGCCGATCACGCGGTTGAACGTGTAGCACGGCTTGCCCTTGCGGGCTTCGAGCACGACCGGATCCCACTGCCCCATCGTCTCCGCGTTGTAGACGAAGTTGAGATCTTCCGAGTGGAGCCGACGATTCTCCTCGAACGCGCCGACGCCTTCGTCGTATTTGTTCCGGATCCGCGAGAGGAGTTCTTCCGTCGTGGTCGGATCAAGTGCGGTTTCCCCGGTTGGGGGTTGGAGATTCGGCGGGGTCCGGTCGTCGCTCACGTCGGCAGTTCCTCCACGATGATGCGGCGCTGACCAACCGCGACGTAGGCGTCGGTAGTCTTGCCGGCGGGTACGACGACGGGCGCCACTGGCGCCGGCTTCCACCTCACCACTTTCTGCGCCTCACCAGTTGGCTTGCCGTGCTTGTCGAGCACGGGTTTCGTGCTGATGTCGGCGTCCTCGAAGCTGACGCGCATGGCGTTTAGCTGACTGTGGTTCTTCACGGAAATCTGCGTAGTCATAGTGTCCTCACCTGTTTGAAAATCAGCCGCTCCACACGGGCGACGGTGTCCAGTCGAACCAGCGTTTGCCGACGACGATGTTCGGCTCGACCTTCGCGCGCTCGCGCCCGCTCATCATGAAGTACCGGATGGCGTCCATGAGGTGGTCGTTCTGTTTCACGATGTTGCCTTTCTCGTCGCGGCGGTAGAGGCGGTACTCGTTGCGGGTGTTCGTGCAGGTGCTGAACACCTTGAACTGGCCCTGACTCATCGCCTCCCACACCGTGTAGACGCCGGCCTCGCGCGCGTTATTCGCCGGCTCGACGTCGAGCCCGAGCTGCAGGTACAGCTCCAGCATCTGCTCGCCGTCTTTCTGGCTTCGGCCGCGTGCGGCCGGGTCGATGACGCCGGGCAACCACTTGCCGCGCGTGTGGATCGCAGCCGCGTGCACAGAGGGCTCGGCCTGCCCGCGATAGTATTCGTCGTACATCACGACGCCGCGCGTCTCGGGGTTGATGGCGAAGAACCCGGCCGCCGTGCGATTCCAACCAACGTCGAGCGAGAAGCCGCGCGGCCAATGCCGCGGGATCTCGTACGGCGGAATGATGATGTCGCTCTCGGGAATCTGGTAGATCGCGCCAGCCCCGAGCTGCGGAACGCCCTTCGTGCGCGCGTCGCGTTGCCACGGCGGGATGCTGGCGAGGATCGCGGCCTTCTGAGATTCGCTCAGGTGCGGCACGTCCTCCCACGAGACCATGATCGCGACCTTGGAGCCGCTGCTCTTGGGCGTCTCTGTGCCGCCGTCTGTCGGCGTCGGCGCCAGTTCCGGCAGGTAGAGCAGCATCAGCTTCGTGAGGCCCTGCAGCGGCGTGGCTGTGAGGAACACGATGCCGTTCACGGTCATGGTGCGGAGCAGGCACTCCGTGTAGATGTCCTCGGGCGGCTCTTCGTCCGGCCAGATGACATGCTGTGACGTGCCTTGGAACGCTTCGCGGCCCTGATCGTAGCTCTTGAACTGCAGCGTCGAAACGCCGCCGGTCGGCACGTGCCGAACGAAAACCGTCTCGACGGCGTCCGCGAGTCCGTGCTTCACGGTCGCGCGCAGGATCAGCTCGCCGCGGATGAGGCCCGTACCTTTCGCGGCCTCGTCGCCGGGCGCGCCGATCATGAGGCGCTGGATGATGTCGCGGACGTTCTTGCCGGTGTCGCCCGCGGCCCACGCCTCGACCGGGTGATCAAAGCGCCGGCCTTCCCACCAGTCCGGATACTCGCCCGTCAGGTGGTAGGTCATCTCGCAGCCGCCAGCGATCGTCTTGCCCGACCGGTTGCCGCCGAACATGCCGCGCTCGTTGTGCGTGCGGCCGAGGCGGAAGAATTGCATCTGCTTCGCGTAGGCTGCGCGGATCTCCGGGGTACTAAAGTAGGTCCGAATTCGGTTCCTGCTCTCGTCCCGCTCGATCGCTTCGAGCATCTGTAAGAGCTGCAGCTTCTCGCTTCGGCTCAACAATTTCGTACTCAACGTCGATAGCGCCGAGTCTGTCGATGATGCGGTCACCGAACTTTGCGAGGAGTTTGGTGAGTCGGTTGTCGAGCTGCTGGTCATTCAGTTTCTCCGGGTTGCGCACGTTGAGGTCGAGGCGTTCCCGATACTCGGGCATCTTCGCACTCAAGACCTTCGTGAGCAGTTTGTCGTTGCCGGCGAGAGCCATCTGGATCGCGCGCTCTTCGAGCGCCTTCGCTGCCAGTGGATCCGCGCCCCTCACGGCGTCGGCAAAATCCGTGTTCCGCTCGATCTCCGCGTAATACTCCGATGGAGTCACGACGATCGCGTCGCGCGCGGTCGCGGTGTTGCCCGTGTCGACGTAGACCTGAATGAAGCGGGCGCGCTTCTCGGGCGTCCACTCGTACGGGCCGTATTCTGTTGGCGTGCGCTTGACGCCGAGCCGGTCCTCCAGCTCGTTCACCGCGGCGCGAAACACCGCGGAGTACGACAGGCGACCGAGCACCTGCGCAGTCGTCATGCCGGCGGTCTTCGCCGCCTCGTCGAAGTTGCGCAGGTGCGCGTACGCTTCGAGGAATTTCTTCTCCGCCTTGTCGGGCTCGACGGGAGAAGGTGCCACCACGATCGGCGAGGCGTTTGGGATCTGCTCGCGTTGCTTGTAAGGGCGTTTGTAGTCGGGCGTCCCGCCCGCCTTAGCGCCGATCGTGGGGCGACCGTTCTTGAGCCGGTGGCAGTCGACGCACAGGCGCGGATTGCTCACGTAGCGCGGGGCCATGTGTCCGTACCGACACACGCTGGTGTCGTAGAACTGCGGCCAGCCGCGGGCTCGCGCCTCCGCGAGCGACACGAGTCGGCTCGGGAGGTTGTTGTAGAGGTCCGGCCGTCCGTCGCCAGTCAACGGCGCGATCGTGCTCGGATCAATCGGGGGGAACTCAGCCTGTTCCGCCAAGCCAGTTCCCGTGCCGGTCGTAACCGGCGCTCTGCTGCCACAGCAGCGCTTCGTGCTTCGAGTCGTTCGTCGTGCCGTAGCACGCCTGTTCCCAAACCCAGACGAGTTCCTCGCCCTCGAAGTCCCACTCGATCTGGTTGCGCGGGCTGAACTCGACGATGTCGCCGACCTTCACGCGCATCGGGCGCGTCTTGCCGGTCTCGTCGCCGTCCTCGAAGTAGAGGGAGCGCTCGGTGTTGAGGTGACCCTGCATGAGGTCGAAGCGCACCTTGCGGCGCTGACGACGACCGGGGCCTGTCGCGACGACGAGGCCCTTCTGCAGCGAGATGCCAGTCGTCCAGAGGACGGGGTGCTGGTACTCGAAGCGCTTGATCAAGAGCCGGTCACGCAGCGGACGCACCAGTCGATTGATGCGCGCGAGGTGCGGCGGCAGCTCATGGGCGGCAGTCGACGCGCTGTCGAGGGCGGCGCCCAACGCCGCGTCGAAGTCGGTGCCAACCACGAGGTCGACTTCGCTGTCGCGCAGGATGCGGATCGCCTCGCCGTTGTACACCGACTCCATGCCGACCGCGGCGCCGAACACGACGACGTCGCCGGGCTGCGTCTTCATCGGAGCCGCGCCACCGTCGATCAGGGGGCGCCCGGGTCCGACGGCGAGCACGGTGCCGATGAGCGTACGCTGCCAGTCCGGCAGGAGCACTGCGGCCTTCACAGGCACGTAGCGGACGGCGATCAGCTCGCCGAGTAGTTGCATCGGAAAAGTAGACACGAGCCTCACCTCGGGGTCTTAGGGAACAGTGCCGTTCGGCGTCTGAATCGCCATGATCTCGATGATCGAGATAGCGTTCATGGTGAACGGTTGGCCGGTCACGGAGTCAACCGCGACTGCCTGAATCCAAAGCTGGCAGAGCTGCGAGCCCTGTCCAATCGACGGATATGTGAACGCGAGCACGGAGCCCGGGATCTGCAGCGTCATCGCCGACCCGGTCGGCGCGATGGGCGTGCCGGGCACCATGTTGGCGACGTTCGTGATGTCGTCGAGTTGCCACGCGATCGACGTCGGCGTGACCGCGGTCTGCGTGTGGTCGAGGAACTGCATGTCCACGAAGACATCCGTCCCCGCGTACACGCGGTTGTCGACGTACGGGGCGGTAGGTTGCCCGTACAGTCCGCGGTTGTTGACGGTCACGCGTTAGGCCACGTCGGCCAGACGTTGACGAAGATGTCGCCCGCGCGCACGGTGACGATGATCACAGGAGGCCGCTCCGCTTCTCTTTGATCTTCGCGGGCTTCTCACCCAGCTTCATGCCTTCCGGGTGAACCTTGCCGGCGTGACGGATGACGTGGTCCGCGCGAGCGTGCACCTTCTGGTGCTCTTCGCTCGTCAGGCGCCCCTCGATCCAGTTGCGCGTCGCGTTCTTCTTCACGTACATCGCGTCTTCCTTGAGCTGCGCAGCGACGCTGGGCGGCTTCATGGGCATTGGCGACATCGCCATCGGCGCGGCCTTCGGCGTCTCCGCCTTCACGCCCTTCGAGGCGGCGCGCTCGCCCACCTGCGTTGCACCGGTCTCGCCGCGCTTGCCGTTCTTGGCGTTGGCCTTCGGGTTCTTCGGCGGGTACTCGCCGGTCTTCTTGCCGGACGTCTTCGGCTCTTTCGGCGGCTTGCCGAATGCAGCCGCGAGCAGCGGCGACGGTGATTCCTTAGCCATGATGTCCGGCTCCGAGTTTCTTGTTCGCACGAGCTACGATTCTCTCGTACTCGAATTTGGTGAGGTGACCGTCCGACCACATTTGCTTGGCGCGCGCCTTGGCGTTCGCAGCGTGCGCCTTGTCCTCGATCGGGTACGACCGACCGGGGCCGGCGAACTCCGAGCTGGGGATGCGCTTGCGCGCGGCGGCGTTGAGTTTCACGGCGTCTTCCTCTTGCCTTCGGCCCAGCGGCTCAGGCGCTTCTTGCGCGCCTGCCGCTGTTCCGAGTAGCCAATCGCGACCGCCTGCTTCGGCGGTGTCCCGGCGCGCACCTCGGTCGCGATGTTCTTCGAGCGCGCCTTGTTAGACGCGCTCTTGATGAGCGGCATGGCCGGGGCTTAGCGCTTCTCGACCCCGAGATCGCCGATCGGATCCTTGCAGCCGCCGCTGTGCTTCAGCGCGCGCTCGTAGATCCCGTGGGCGGCGCGGTTGAGATCCGCTTCCTTCGAGCCGCTGTCGCGCTCGGCATCCTGCACGACGTTCTTGAACGCGCCGCTCGGATGACGCGTGATCCCCGGGTTCTCGGACGACGGGTGCTTCTCGACTTCCTTGTACGCGCGGTTGGCGCGCGGAACGACCTTGGGCATGGGAAAATCCTCTGTTGAAAAACGCGAGTCAAAAGTGCGGGCGAACCCGCGTTGGTGTTAGAGCGAGCCGGAACCGACCGACTGGAATACGACCGTGCCCGGGTTCGAGACCGTGACGACGAAGTCGCGGAACGAGTTGGTGATGAGGGTCGCCGTGCCGTTGATCGTCACGCCGCTGCCGCCGGTCAGGGTGACCGTGCCGGCATTGGTGTTGCTGATGCGGACGTAGTACGTGACGCCCGCGCCAAACACGTTGGCCGGCTCAAGCACACCCGCGGCGCTCAGCGCGGCGATGATGTTCGCGTAGATCGCGGCAGCGGTCGGGAGCTGCAGCGGGCCAGCGTTCGACGAGGACGAGTAGTTCTCAGCCGCGCCGCTGACGGCGTTGACCGGAACCGCGGTGACCGCGAACGCGCCAGAGTAGTTGTAGCTCGGGAGCGCGGTAATGCCGGGATAGAAGTCGTCTCGGAAGACGCCAAGGGTAGTCATGGGTCAATTCTCCTGTTTGATCAACGCCCGTTACCCGGGGCGACTGTGACGATGGTCGGGCCCGCGCCGGAAGCGATCGCGGACACGAACTGGGGATTGCCGGGAACCGAGACGACGCGCGTCTGGTTCGGTGCGACCGTGATGCCGCCCATCGCACCGTCGCCCGCGAGCACTGCGGCAGCAACCGCTGCCGCTGCCGTCGCGCCGAAACCGACGCAGACGTAGAGCGTCGTGCTCGTGTTGGTGATCGCGAACTGATTCGGCACCGAGCCCGGCGTCGCGGTCGAGCCGCCCGGAGGCGTCGGGAGCTGCACGCCCGCGTGCGCCGAAGCGATGACCGACAGCGTGAGGTCGGTCAGGCCCGGCACCGCCGTCGCGCTGTTGACGAACAGCGGCTGGAATGCCTGCGTGAGCTGGTTGACGTCGGTCATGGGCGGAGGGCCTCGGTTGCAAAAGAAAATTGGTTGTGTTATAATGCACGGGCCGGCTAGGACCGGCGCCGTTCTTTAAATCACGAGGAGCAAGTCACATGGCAGCAAGTCGACTACGGCACACGCCGCTCACCCGCGAGCAGTTGTACGACATCTACGATCGCGCGACGTGCGCGGTCTACGATGCGATGGACGCGGAGCCGAACGAGCAGCAATCATCGCAGCTTGAGGCGATGTACCTGCGCCTCTCGGAGATGCGAGAGGCGTACGACGGACTCGGCGGATAAGAGACAGGCCCGCACCCCGGGAGGAGTGCGGGCCTTTTTGTGTCGTCAGCTCAACGCCGCGGAGCGCGCGGCGTGATGTAGCAGAGCGCTACGATCGCGAGTGCGACGAACAGGGCGTGGATCACGACGCCCTCTGCTGACGACGCCGCGCGAGCAGCGCGGCGATCTTTGCGGCTCGCGCCGCGTCCTTCACCTCATCCTCGTACCAGAGGATGGCGCCCTCCAGCCGCACCGGCAGCGGCGCCGCGCGCTCGCGCAGCAGCCGACCCAGCTCGGCGTGCGTGCACTGGTAGAGCGTCGCGAGCTGGTCGCGCGTCATGGTCGGAACCGGCCGGGCCGGCGTGGCGACTGCGGTCTGCTCGGTCATACGATCACCTTCGACTTCGGGACTGGTGCCGGCTCGGCACCCGGAGGCATCGCGCTGTGTGCCTGTATGAGCAGCACCTGCGCCGTGATGCGGCAGTTCTTCGCCATCACCTGCAGACGCTCGGCGAAGTGCTCGGCCGTCTCCAGCTTGCCGTTGTTGGCGATCAGCTCGGAAACGAACGCGGGCGCGACGGCGCGCATCATCTCGGACAGGTGGAACCGGTACGCCTGCAGCAGCTCGGCCGGTGTCTTCAGGCTGTTGGGTGTGTCGTCGCTCATCGCGCCAGCCACAGCCACACGGCCAGCGTCCACGCGAGGTACCAGCCGGCCCCGCAGATGGCGAGGATGACCGCGGCGACGCCGAGCCGCTCGATGCGGGTCATCGGCTCGCCGTCCGGCTCGTACCGGGCATTCGGGCCCATCCATCGCCGGGGCCGATCGTCCCACCCGGTCGCCCGGGTGCCGACGAACTCGAAGCCTTGCTCGGGCTCGGTCCGCCCGCAGCGGCACTGCGGGTAGGCGATGCAGCGCGGGGCGTCCGCGAGGGCGCACCGCGGGTTGAGGGGAGTGACCGCCCGGGACCACGGCTTGTCGCCGGGGTACCCGGGCGGGGCATTCGGACGTGGCTCCGCGAGCCCGGCGATGCCGGCCACGGCGGGGCCTACAGCTTCAGCTTGGCGTAGGTGACCGCAGCGCCGATGGCGGCGCCGACCAGATAGTGCGCGGCGAGCTTCAGGTAGGTCGACAGGGTCGACTCCACCTTGGCGACGTCGGCGGTCACGGTCGCCTTCGCGGCCGAGACGTCCGCGGCAACCGTCGACTTGACGGCGGCCTCGGCTGAGCTGACGGCGGCGGCCGGGCTCTGGGTGGTGTCTGTCATGATCGTGTCCTCACTGTGGTTGAGGGCGGTACGTCCGCCCCTTGACGATGTCGCAAACCGTAGCCTCGCACACGTCGAAGGCGTTTGCAAGCGTTCGCTGGCTATCCCCGGCCAGCCAGCGCAGCCGGATCTCCTCCGCCTGCCCGTCCGTCAGGACGCGCAGCTCGGGGCGCGGCCGGCCGCGGCGGGTCAGGCCGTTCCGGACCCGGTCCTTGCCGTTGGCGTTCGACGACCCCCAGTAGAGGTTGTCGAGCCGGTTGTCGTTCCGGATGTCGTTCCGGTGCAGCCCGTGCGGGGAGCCGAACGGCGGGTCGCCGCGGAACGCAAGCAGCACCAGCCGGTGCACCTTCTCGACGACGCGGCCCTTCTCCGGGTGCTGCAGGTTGACCAGCAGGTAGCCGCGGGTGTCGGGGAACGGCGCCACGAGCCCGGCGCCGATCTTGCGGCGGCGCGTCAGGAACGAGTGCCGGTAGACGGCGCCGCGGTCGCTCACTCGGTAGCGTCCGTCGAAGCCGGGAACGTCGCGCCAGTCTTCCATTTTCGCCGCCCTCCCTATAGAGGGTGACTATACGCGACATGGGGTCCGGCTACAACTTCGTGAATTGTGACGGGCGTCTCGAAGAAAACTCGTCACCGGGCGCGCGCCGCGGGGTACGTCATTGATCTGTAAACAGTTTTCCACCCGCCGCCGCGTAAGTCGTTGAGTGAGAAGGGAATCATGTAAACCGGTCCGCCGCGGCGCGACGACGCAGGGGTAACCGTCACAATCGGTCGCTCTGGGGGTTTTGACTTTTGCTGCCTAGGCAGCGAATCCGGCGGACAAACGGTCCGAGCGGCCGCGAGCCGAGGCTAAGTCTCTGATCTGATTGACATTGATCGGGGGCCCTGACTGAATGCGGCGCCGGTACTGTATGGATGTACAGCTCCGGTTACCGCTCGGCCCTTTACAATTACTGTATATCCATACAGTCGCGAGGCGGATGGCCTGAGCGCCAGCACGTGGCGCCCGGCGGCCGAGGCATGGACCATGTTGAGTGGTGCGTGTTGGGCGGAGCTGCACCGCTGTACCGCTACTAAACCCTGTTCCGTAACCTTCCCTCTGAGATGTGAGTTGTATGTTATATGTTAACAACTCACACCTCAGAGCCAAAGAACCCAAACACGCTTTTGTAGCGGTACAGCGGTGCAGCTACGTGGACCGTGTCAGGCGGCCCATGAGCCGCTACACCGGGCGCCAGCGTCCAACCGATAGCTACCCAGCGGCCCACGCTCGATCGAGGCGCTTGACAGCCGAGGCGCAGCGAGCGCAGGATGCGCGGACCATTGTGAGGTGATCATGGACAGGCGAGCATTCATCAAGGCATCAGCGGCGACGCTCGCGCTCGCACCGGTCGCGGCGCTCGCGATCAGGCCAGCACGGCCGCGCGGCACGCGCTACACCATGCGCGAGTTCCGGATCGCTGCGCCGGAGCAGCCGCTCCTCGCGAGCGAGCTGTACATGCGACGGCAGTGGATCGACCCGAACACGCACGAGCTGCGATGCGAGTGGTTCACACGAGAGCAAGTGATGGAACGCTACCCGTACATGCTCCATGACTGAGCCGCAGGCGCTGGGCGCCACACAGGAAGACTGGGACCACTGGGATCTCGTGCTCGGCTGCGGGCGCGACCTGTTGCCTGTGGTGCCCGACCCGAAGGCCACGCCAGCACCTGATAGCAAGGTCAAGGCGTTCGGCAAGATACCGAGCCGCTACGACGCGGAAGGCAACGCGGTCGGCATCGCCAAGTGGACCGAGCGCGAGATCACGCCCGAGGCGATCGCGCACTGGCGCAAGGACGCGCGGCTGGGCATGTGCGTGCGATCGAGCGCGGTGCGTGCGATCGACTGCGATGTCGACGACGCAGAGATGGCGTGCGCGATACTCGACACGATCAACGCGCACGCACCGAAGCTGCCCATGCGACAGCGCGAGGACAGCCAGAAGTTTCTGCTCGCGTTCCGCGCACCGGGGCCGCTGCACAAGCGCATCATCAGCACCAAGCACGGGCGCATCGAGCTGCTCGGCGATGGTCAGCAGTTCGTGGTCGCAGGCACGCACCCGAAGGGCGCGCGCTATGAATGGCCCGATGGACGGCCGAACGAGCTGCCTGAGCTGACGCTCACACAGGTGGACGCGCTGTGGTCCGCGCTCGAAGCCAAGTTCGGTCTACCAGATACGAGACCAAAAGCGGCCGAACAGTCTATAACGCGAGATACCACGAAATCTCAGTCGGCGCCGCTGAACTTACAGGCGTTCACGCGCGAGGTGTACGACGACCTGCAAAGCGCGCTCGCATGGCCGCCGCTCGTCGCTGCAGCCGCGGACAATACGACGTGGAGCGAGATCGGCTACGCGCTGCTGTGCCTCAACGAGATCGGCTGGGATGAGTGGCGCAAGTTTTCACGCAGCGCACCGAACTACACACCGAGCGCACCCGAGGAATGGTGGGAAGCGCACAGGCACCAGCAGCCACGCAGCGACTATCGCCACGTCTTCACGATGGCGAAGCGACTCGGCTGGCGCACGCTGGTCGAGGCGGATGCGTTCCACGATACGACCGAGCCCGTGGGCGAGCCGCCCGCGGAGCTGGTGGTCGATGACACGCCGAAGGCGCACTACCTGTGCACCGACCTTCGCAACGCGCAGCGGCTGCACGCGGCGTATGGCAGCACGCACCTGATCGTGGTCGGCGGCGTGTTCTACGCTTGGATGGGCACGCACTGGCGGCGCGATGACGCCGAGGCCGCGCGCTGTGCCTCGCGACTGAGCACGATCGTGCAGGGCGAGGCGCAGAACTGGCGCGAGCAGTTCAAGGCGCTGCTCGCCGGAGCAGACGACACCATCAAGAAGGCGCACACCAACATGGTGACGTCGTCACGCCCTGACCAGAGTGCGGGACGCGCGGCACTGAAGAACGACAAGCTGGGCACGAAGCTGCTGAAGGCGCTGAAGACGGCCGAGGCGCTGGAGGCGTGGGCCAAGCGCTGCGAGATGGCGGGCACGATCGATGCTGCGCTGCGGTTGCTGCGCACCTCGCTGAGCACCGAGAGCGTCGTGCTGGATAGCGACCGCAATCTCGTGAACTGCCTGAGCGGCACGATAGACGCACGCACGGGCGAGATACGCGCGCACGATCCGAAGGACTACATCACGCGCTGCGCCCCTGTTGAATTCAAGCCCGATGCACGCGCCGATCGCTTCGAGCTGTTCGTGAGCGAGATCATGGGCGGCGACGAGGCGCGCGTCGAGTTCCTGCGCCGCTGGTTCGGCTACTCAATAACCGGAGACATCCGTGAGCAGAAAGTCCTCCTCCACATTGGCCCGGGCGCGAACGGCAAAACGACGCTCGTCGACGCGATCAAAGACGTCTTCGGCGACTACGCTCACACCGGAGCACCGGGCCTACTTACTGTCTCTGCAGGTGATCGGCACCCAACGGAGATTGCGGATCTTGCAGGACGCCGCCTTGTTACTGTCCACGAGACTGATGACGGAGCCGTCCTTCGCGAAGGGCTGCTCAAGCAAGCAACTGGCGGCGATCGACTCACTGGTCGATTCCTGTTCAAAGATTTTTTTGAGTTTGCTCCGACCCACAAACTCCAGCTCCTCACCAACCACAAGCCCGTCGTTCGAGGACAAGACCACGCGATTTGGCGCCGCCTGCTACTCGTAACGTATGGCATCAGCTTCGGTAGCGCCGAGGAGATCGCGATCGGCAAGGCGCAGAGCCCGAAGGATGTCGCGCTGCCGCTGAAGCTGCTGAAGGAACGTGAGGGCATCTTCGCGTGGGTCATGCGCGGCGCACGTGAGTGGTACGAGTTGGGGCTCGCGCCGCCTGCCAGCGTGATCGAGGCGAGCGAGGCGTATCGCGCCGAACAGGATCGCGTCGCCGAGTTCGTCGGCGATCGCTGCATCCTCGGCCCCAACGAGTGGACAGAGTTCGGTGGCCCGAGCGGCATCTACCCGCACTATGTGCGCTGGTGCAAGGAAAACGGCTACCATCCGCTCGGCAACCGCGGCTTCATCAACGAGCTGCAGCGCGTAGTGCCGGGCTACCAGCGCGTGGAGCAGATGACACGCGTCGACGGCATTCGCAAGACCGTGCGCGGCTGCAAAGGCGTGCGCGTCAACCCGGACGAGGACGGCGGCGGCATGTTCGTCTCCGAATCAAACAACGAGGATCTGCTATGAGCGATTGGCAACCGACGATGGAGCTGCGCTTCGTAAAGCGCATGGTCAATCAGATGATGAAGTATTACGGTCGCGAGGAGACTGTCGAGAAGCGCATCCTGCAACAGCGCTGGCAGCTCGTGATCGAGAATACGCGCACACAGTACGAGTGGCGTGACGTTCCCACGGAGGAGGGCAAGTGAACATCATCGAGTTCTATCTGGGCGTGACGGCCCTGATCGGGCCGGGCATCTTCGCGGTCTGGAAAATGTGCGATCACTTCGCGGCCGTGATCTGGGCCGCCGCGATCTACCTCGCGGTCAGCGTGCTCATCATGGCGCACGTCGTTGTGGTGCACACGTGAAACCGCTGCGCTTCGTGTACATCGGCAATCCTGCGCGCACCGTCGTGCACATTCACTACGGCAAGCTGCTCGAAGGCGAGGCGGTCGCGTGCGGCCAGCGCCTGCAGCGAGGCTGGAAGTGGGGCCCGCGCAAGCATCGCACAGTCTGCAAGCGCTGCGAGGCTGCGCGATGAGCGAGCTGTACACCGTGAGCTACCTGCGGCGCATCAATCAGACGGTGCGCGCGTCCTCGCTCGCCGAGGCGATCGCGATCGCGTGCCCGTGGTGGAACGCCTCGCAGCCGCCGATCGACGGCAACGTGCTGCTCGGCGCCGTGAAGGGCGAGGTAGCGCTCAAGAGCGGCCACGATGCGATGAGCGGCCCGAAGGGTAAGCCGCCGAGCGGCCCGACGCCGGGCACGCCCGTGATCCGTGCCGGCGACATCGTGGAGGCGCGCGCAGCGTGACGTCAGCGGTCGAGACATTCGCGCTGCAACTGGCGCGCGCCTCAAAGCGCGGCTCGCGGCATCTGCGCGGCCTCAACGCGGCCGATCGCGACGACGTCATCGCGAGCGCGGTGCTGTGGTGCTTCGAGCACCGCGCCGAGTTCGACCCGAGCAAGCGGGCGCTCGATGACTGGTTCGCGTCGCGGCTCAAGGCCGCGCGCCGGCAGAGCCGTCAGCCGCAGGCGCGCGGCCAGCTCGAAGCGCTGATCGCTCAGGAGGACACCGAGCGCGCGGCCGAGGCGCGCACGTCGCTGGAGCGGCTCACGCGCGAGCTGACCGACACGGAGCAGGCGATCGCGATGAAGCTGGGCGAGGGCTTGTCGGTGAACGTCGTCACTGATATGTTGGGGGCCAGTCGAGGAACCGTACGAGGATTGCAACGCAGACTCCGCCGCATGCGCGAGCTGCTACCGAGCGAGAGACCCATGCTGACGTTGGCCGCACCGGCACCTGAAGAGCAAGACGACAAGCCACCCGCACCTATCGACCGCGCACTGCAGACGATGCTCGGCGGCCCGCAGCTCGGCAAGGAATGCCCGCCGTGCTGGCGCTGCATGTGGTTCTACGGGCTGCTGCCGGAGCCGACGCACTGGCACCCCTCACAGATAGTCGACGACGAGGTGCGCGCCGCGGTGCGCGCCACGGAGCGGCGCAAGATCGAGATCGCCAACCACGTGCGAGCGAACTACGTGGCAGCATTCGACGACCTACTCAACGAGGGCCACGACCATGACTGCGGAGAACTTCACAGTGACAAGTGACGACACATTCGGTGCGATCATGCGCGACGCGCAGCGCTACCGCTGGCTGCGCCAGCAGATAACCGCGGACAGCGCGGAGGTGGGCGACTTCCTCGCGGAGCAGGATCCGCCGCCGCAGACGCCCGAGGCGTTCGACAGCGTGATCGACAAGGGGCGCGAGCGGTTCCCGGTGACGCCGTGAAAGCGCTGGGCTGGCTCTACTGGATCGTGTGGCAGCTCGTGTCGTTCGCGCTCGAACTGGTCGGCCTGCCGCTGCTCCTGCCGCTCGCGCTCTTCCACGCGTGGACCACGCGGCCCGGCAAGTCGGCGATGTTCGGGCCCGCGCCAGTGACGGCGTGGATCGGTGGCTGGCTCACGTTCCCGTGGGACAATGAGCAGGACGGCGTCGTGCCGCCGCAGATGGTCAACGGCGCGCCGTACCTGATCACGTACCCGCAGTGGCTGCGCGCCTACATCTGGAGCGCGTGGCGCAATCCTGCGAACGGCATGCGCTGGGCGCCGCTCGCGGCGACGACGTTCACCTCGAAGCCCGTCGTCACGCAGAGCGCGAGCGGCTACGTCGCGACGTACGGCTGGCGCCAGTGCATCGTGTGGCACGGCATCCGGTTCGGCTGGCTGATCAACCCGAACGCGGCGATCGGCGATCGCACGTGGCCGGTGCTGGAGCGCTACCCGTGATCGAGTGGTTCCTCGATCACGTCGTGGCGCGCATCGCCGTTGAGATCATGGTCGTCTGCGCGCTCATCTGGGCGGTCGTCTACCTTTGGGCCGGGAGGGACTGAGCGATGAAGCGTGACCTGAAGCGCGAGCGGGCCATTGCCAAGGCCGCAGGGCCGCTCTCCATGTGGCGGCCCCCACCGGACAGGGCGCCGCCCGTGAGGGCACGGGAAGCCCGGGAGTGGCTCAGGCGGGCCGAGGCGGAGCTGGCCGAGCTGGAGGCGAGCCCGCTCGACCCGGATCACCCCGGCCCGGGGCCCGAGTTCGGGGGTAGTTGACGGGGTGCCCGGGATGAACTATCCTAGGCCCCGTCGACCTTAACCACGAACCACGGAGCTACTGACATGGCGACCAAGCACTCGGCCTCTTTCGACGGGATCCAGTTCAAGCGTGTGAGCCAGAACCGCGTGTACCCCTTCCTCGTCGTCGTCGAAGTCGACGTCGCCGCTGATCGCGAGCGCACCGAGCGCGACGCGCGTTGTGACTACCGCCTGAACCTTGACTACTACAAGGCGAAGGCCGCTGGTAGCGTCCGGTACCTCGGTAAGAATTCGTGGGAGAACGACGAGGCGTACGAAGTGCGCCGCTCGGGCGAGATTGAGAGGGCGCAGGGCTGGCTAGACACGGGCGAGGAAGGCGCGGTCGCCCGCGCGCTCGCCGAGTTCGACGCGCGCCTCGCGCTCGCGCAGAACCTGAGCAGCGACGGCAAGCGGTTCATCGGCGAAGCCGGCTGGTGCTCGCGCCCGGACCTCGCGCAGAAGCTGCGCAACAGCTCGCTCGCGAAGGGCTACTACTGCCGCGCCCACGTCGTCCCGACCGTCATCGCTTGACACCTCACCCGGGGCGGATGCTAGGATCCGCCCCGATCCTAACCACGAACCACGGAGCACACAACTATGCCCAAGCTTACTCAATACCAGCGCGACGCGATCGACTTGATGCGCGCGCGGCTCGACCCCTCGCACCCCGGTTTCACTGGCGCGGAGTGTGTGCGCGACGCGCTCTCGTGCGCGCCGCCGTACGACAACGCCGGCCTCTACATCCGCTCGTGGGTTCTGCCGCTGCTCGACCTGATCGAGAACGGCGAGAGTTACCGCGGCGAGGCGCAGAGCGTCGCGTTCGACGCGGCGCGCGCCAATGCCGCGAAGCGCAACGCGGAACTGGTGGCCGCCAGCTCCCGGGCCCGCGCGGAGGCCGCACAGCGCGACTACGAGGACATCTGCTTCGGTCGCGAGGTGCGGTCATGATCGTCACGGCACGGCGCGAAGCCAAGGGCGCCAAGCGGCGCACGCTGGGCACTGTCGAGGTTCCGCCCTCGGGGCTCGACTTCGGCAAGGCCGAGACCGCGGACGGCACGCGGTACTTCATCGACTGGGCTGGCGAAGAGGAGAGCGTCACGCTGTCGCTCTCCGAGGCCGAGGCGAAGTACATCGTGGCGGCGCTGCAGCGCGCGCTGGGGAACACGTGATGCACTACGTCCCGTGTCCCCGACCAATCGACGGCCGCCCGTGCGGTCGCTCGATGCCGTTCAATCACGAGTATTGCGGTTCGTGCACGCGCCGGCTGCGGATGGGGTTGCCACCCCTCCGCGACCGGCCGCTGCCCGAGCCCGTGCTCGACATCAAGCGGGCCGCACTCGTGGCGCTCGCGATCATTCTGTTCCTTCTACTGGTGAGGTGACCTATGGTTGGACCGACGAAGGTGGGCCCGTATCTCGTGCACGTCGAGGATGCGCAGATCGTCGCGACGCTGCTTGATAAAGTGACGAAGGTCGAACGGATGTTGGAGGTCGAGCGCCACGTCGGCGCCTTGAAACTTCAGCGTATCCAAGAAGTCGCGGCCGAGCGGGACGCAGCGCTGAAGGACGCGGCTAGCGCGCAGCGTTCGCTGCAGACCGAGGCGAAGGCGCACGCCGACGCGATCGCGCAGCGCGACGCTGCGAATGCCGAGGCGCACCGCGTGATCAAGCTGAACAAAGAGGCGAACGCGGTCATCTCAAAGCAGAGCCGGGCGCTCGATGATCGCGACCGGGAGATCCGCGCATTGCATGAACGGCTCGATGACCTGAACAACCGCACGCCGCGGGCGCCGTTCATCGTCATCGACGAGAGCACGGCGCTCAAGTGCCAGTTCCCGGGACCGATGGACATCATGCCGCGCGTCTACTCTCACGAGGACGTGCGCCACACAACGCCGTTCGAGCGCGAGATCCTGACGCACTACTTCACGACGTCCGAGAGCATGTTCCGTGCGGGCGATCGCGACGCGCGCTCGAATCTCCTGCTGCACAAGATCGAGCAGCGCTTCACCCGCAAGGGGTTGCTCCGCTACGACATCAACGTCGATGAGATCCGCGGCGTGCCCGAAGCGCTCGAAGTCTACATGGCCGCACTGGCGGCGGTGCCGCTGCCGGTGAAGACCGAGAAGTGGGAGGTGCCTAGCAACTAAGCGTCGATCGGCTACCTCAACCACACTCTGGAGAATCACATGGCACGGACACTGACGACGGCGGCGATCAAGCGGAATGGCGCGTGCGAAGGTCAGCTCAACAAGTGGAAGCTGATGTTCGGCGCCGGGCACAAGATCACCGAGGACTTCTGCGTTCAGCTCGCCGAGGTCTTCTGCTGGCAATGGTGCATCTACAACATGCTGAAGGACACGGCACGTCACGGCGCGATGCGCGAACTGATCGCGTCGGGCGTGGTGCACCAGCGGGAGCATCTCGACGCGATTACGCAGCGCAAGCAGGCCGCGGAGCAGTTCTTCGCGACTAACCGGACGATGGCTTTGCCCGTCTCGGACATCGACGCGGCGTCGCGCATCCGGTCAATCGGGCGCGCCGAGCAGTCCGCGCTCGAAGCGCTCGACCGCATGCAGCGGGAGCGGGTGGCGCGGATCTTCGCCCGGTACTTCAACGCGCCCCTGAAGGCGAAGACTCGTAAGTGATTGATTCGGCGGGGCCTATTTTGCCGGTTGACGCCAGCGCGGCGCTCTGGTCAAATAGGCCCCGTACCGAAACCACTGACCACGAGGCACGGCCATGATTCCTTCCCCCTACCAGCAGGCGATCTACGCTTTCGTCGAGGATGAGAGCGCGGGCAACGCGATCGTCGAGGCAGTCGCCGGTTCCGGCAAGACGACCACGCTCGTCGAGGCGATCCGCCGCGTGCCGTTCGGCGCGAGCGCGATCTTCCTCGCCTTCGGCAAGGCGATCCAGACCGAGCTGGAGAAGCGCGGCGTCAACGCCCGCACCTTCCACAGCCTCTGCTACAGCCCGGTGCTCCGCGCCCGCGGCGCCAAGCAGGCCGAGTCGAACAAGTTGCGCATCCTGATCGACGAGGCCGTCGACCACGGTGCGCTCGAAGACATCGAGCGCCGCATGTACGGCGCCTTCGCGGACCGTCTGGTACGCCTCGCGCGGCAGGCCGGCATCGGTTGCCTGATCGAGGACACCGAGCAGAACTGGTCCGACATCGCCGAGCACCACGCGCTCGAACTCGACAACGACCGCGCCGAGTGGGGCCGCGCGATCGCGATCGCCCGCGCGCTGCTCGAAACGTCGAACGCCTCCGCGATGGTGGACTTCGACGACATGCTCTACTTCGCGGTCAAGGACGGCATCAGCCTCCCGAAGTTCGACGTGATCTTCGTCGACGAGGCGCAGGACACGAACGCGATCCAGCGCGCGATCCTCCGCAAGATCATGAAGCCCGGCTCGCGCGTCATCGCGGTCGGCGACCCGGCGCAGGCGATCTATGGCTTCCGCGGCGCCGACTCGAACTCGATGAACCTGATCGCCGAGGAGTTCAACTGCAAGCGCCTGCCGCTCACCGTCAGCTACCGCTGCCCGCAGGCGGTCGTGAAGTTCGCCCAGCAGTGGGTGTCGCACATCGAGCCGGCCGAGGGCGCCGCCGAGGGTTCGGTCGCGTTCAAGGGCGACCAGTTCAAGGTCGAGGACTTCGTCGCGGGCGACCTGATCGTCTGCCGCACCACGAAGCCGCTGGTGAGCCTCGCGTACCGCTGCATGAAGTCGCGCATCCCGGCGAAGATCATGGGCCGCGAGATCGGCGCCGGCCTCGCCTCGCTGATCAAGAAGCTGAACGCGAAGGGTATCGACGCGCTGGCCGAGCGGCTGCAGGTGTACACGAACCGCGAGGTGGAGAAGGCGATCGCGAAGAAGCAGGAAGCCAAGGCCGAGGCCGCGCAGGACCGGTGCGACGCGATCATGTTCCTGATCGCCTCGCTGCAGGAGACCAACCGCACGGTGCCGGCGCTGCTCGCGCTGATCGAGAGCCTCTTCTCCGACGCGGTCGCCTCGGTGACGCTCGCCACGATCCACAAGGCGAAGGGTCTGGAGGCCGCCCGGGTGTACTGGCTCAACAGCTCGCAGTGCCCGTCGAAGTGGGCGAAGCAGGAGTGGCAGGTGCAGCAGGAGATGAACCTCTGCTACGTCGCCGCGACGCGCGCGAAGTCCGAACTCATCCTGATCGAGGAGACACGCAAGTGAGCCCCGACCGCTGGCCCCTTCACTACCGTGAGGCCGTGCGCGGCCTCCGGTCCGCCCGCCGGCAGGCGACCGCCAAGCGTCGCGCCGCGATCGAGCGCGACAAGGATCTCATGGGCGGCCTGAACCGGATCGTGTTCATCGCGAACGACGTCATGCGCGACAGCGACTGCCCGATCGCGCTGGAGTCGATCCGCGAAGTCGCCAACACGCTGATCAACCGCCACGGGAGAAAGTCATGATCGTCAAGTGCCCCATCTGCCACACGCAGTACAACCGCGACCTGCACCCGCTGCGCTGCCCGACGTGCGCGGCGCGCAAGCGTGAAGAGGACAGCGCCAGCGACGACACGCTGTCGACGAACCTCGCGCTCGCGAGCACGCTCAGCTCTGCGCTCAGTGTCGCCGACACGTCGTCCGCGCTCTCCACGCCCGACTTCTCGGGTGGCGGCGGATCGTTCGACGGCGGCGGCGCCTCGGGGAGCTGGTGATGATCCGCGCCGCCGTCTACGCCCGCTACTCCACCACGGAGCAACGCGAGGCATCCATCGAGGACCAGTTTCGCGGTTGTGAACGTTTGGCGCTCGCAAACAATCTGACGGTCGTGGCGCGGTTCGAGGACCGCGGCATCTCCGGCGGTACCTCAGAGCGCCCCGGCTATCAGTCGCTTCTCCAAACAGCGCGAGCCGGCACGTACGAGGTAATTCTGGTCGAGGACTTCAGCCGGCTGTGGCGCAACCGGTCCGAGAGCGGCCAGCGCTCGGCCGAGCTGGAAGACCTCGGCATCAATGTCCTGACGTGCGTCGGCGACGACACGCGCCGGGACGGCTGGGGGCTCGTCTTCCAGATCAAGGCGGCGCTGGCCGAGCACCAGCGGCGCGAGATCAGCTACCGCACCAGACGGGGCATGGAAGGCCGCGCGCTGGCCGGCGCCAGCACCGGGGGCCGAGCCTATGGCTATGCGAGCCCCGGGGTCGTCAGCCCGTCTGAGGCCGCCGTAGTGCGTCGGATCTATGAAGCCTACGCCGGTGGCCTGACCACGGCCGGGGTGGCGGCCGAACTTAACAGAACGGGGGTTCCGGCGCCTCGGGGCGGAGTCTGGTACCCGGCAACCGTCTGGGGCATCCTCCAGAACGCCCGGTACCGCGGGCTGGTCTCGTGGGGCGGGTCGGTGTCCAAGCACTCGGCCGCCGACAGTGCCCGTACGCGCCGCCTAATGCGGCCACAGGACGCCATCGCCCGGGAGGCCCCGGAGCTGGCGATCGTGCCCCCGGAGCTGTGGCAGCGGGTGGCCGGGGAACGCTCACGGAGGGGTTGCATGGCGGTCGGGGCTTCGGTATAGTTGGGCCGTCGAGATCGAAACCACGAACCACGGAGCAAGTCATGGCCCTCCCCAACGTCCTCGCCATCTACGATCGCACCCCTGATCAGGTGATGATGGGTTGCATGTCTGCCGAGCTGAACTTCGACGGCACGAAGAACGAAGGTCGCTGGATCGCTATCGAGATTCTCGACGGCATTTGCGCGAACCGCACGGGCTTCGCGAAGTTCGTTGATCTCTTGAACGCCGCCGGCAACTACCGCCCGACGATCCGCTACGGCAAGTACGCGCCGCGCGGTCAGGGTCGCGTCGGCAACGCGGAGATGAAGCTGTTAGCCGATTGCTACGACTACTTCATGAAGGCGCGGGGCGACTCGCGCCGCGCGTTTCGCGGGTGAGCGTCATGGGCTGGCAAACCGAAGAGGATCTCGACATCACGATTGCGGCTATGGTCCGCGGCGTCCTGCATGAGCAGGATCCCGTGACGTGGCCGCACGACTCGCTGGTCGTGCTCACCGCGATGGTCAACGGCGACCGTCGCGACGCGGGCCAGAGCGTCGCGCGCGGCGCGGCCCGCGCGGCCTCCGCCCGGATCGCCCAGTTCCACGAGATGGAGCCCTTCAACCTCCTCCACCCGAACGCTGTCTACTAACCACGGAGCAACCGACCATGTCCTCACAGAACCAGCACGCCGAACTCTGCCAGATGCAGAACGTCCGCACCTCGAAGGCCGCGAATCGCGCCTTCCGCCAGAACCGTTTCGTGCGCCCGAGCGGCCGCCCGATGACGGGCGTCGACATCACCTACCTCGGCTGCTTCCGCAGCTCGGGGAGGAAGTCGTGACCTCCGCGCGCGTCCCGGGCGAAGTGATCCGCTGCCGGGCGATCGTCCCGGTGCCGGGCAAGGTCCACACGGTCCGCTGCCCGGGGCGTGCGGTTCACCACGGTTTGTGCGCGGTGCATACGGAACCGCCACGCGCCGTTACTACGCACGGAAGCCTCGTGCCGATCGTAGCCGCCGCGCTCGCGCTGGCGCTCGGCGCCTGCGGCACCGTGCCGATCGGCCCGAGCACGCACGCCGGCACCTGCCCCAACGGCAAGCCGCCGAGCTGCAGCTACGGCGGCTTCGGTTGCGCCAAGCCGTACTGCCCGTGACCAGTAACTCAATAGCCGTGTGAGATGAGACCAGTCGTCGACCCGCAGAAACTCTTTAACTGGGCCGCGAAGCGCCAAGGCGCCGCGCCCGGCGAGGAGGCGAAGCTGAAGCAGGCCGCGGCGCATTTCGGCGTCCCGATGACGTCAATCGAGGACGCGGTCGAAGCGTACAACGGTGACGGCTACCTCGGCATCGCAACGGCGGTGCGCGTCGGTACCGGGTACTACAAGCTGCACCGGAACGCGCATATCATCGAGGCGTACAAGTGAAGTCGCCACGGTTCAGCATGACGCGCAAGCGTCGCTCTCCGCTCGGCGACACGATCACGAACACGGTGACGGTCGAGCGCCATCCGACGCACTTGCGCACGGTGTACGAAGCCGTTACGATCGAGTTCCCTATTCAACTTGAACCCGACTCAAAACACCGGGAGGGCCGGACATGGATTACCTGAACAACGACGAGTTGCAACGACTGCGCGAGAAGAACATCGAGCCGTTCTACGAAGTCATCATCGGGCTGGTGCTCGTGTTCTGCGCGACGCTCGCCTTCGCGCTGGCGACAGCGCCGAACCTGCCGAAGCTGCCCCCGAAGCCCGAGGCGCGCTCGAAGGTGCACGAGCTGCCCAGCGTCGAAGTCGACGGCTCCCGCCAGCCGCGCGTCGTCCACATTCCCCGCGATCGCGCGGAGTAGTTGCAACCGTCTCGAAACCTGATAGGATGCCTGACCCATGACAGACGAAGCACAGACCACGCCCCCGGCCGCCGAGCAGCAACAGCTCTCGAACTGGACGTGCGAGCACAGCGAGTCGGAGCATGACGCCGAGGCGAAGCGGACCATGATCGCCTACGTCCTCCGGCACCGCGACACCGGGCACGAATTCTTCGTGAGCATCGCCGGCCCGTCCGAGGCGCAAGTCGCCCGGTACATCGAGGCGTTCATGGGCGCGGCTCACGCCACATCAATTGCTGCGGGAGGCACCGGGATCCCCGGGGCGCTGACCGCGGTCGGACGCGATCACTAACCACGACTGGAGAAGTCAATGTCACTCGAAGACGCACTCACTGCCCACACCGCCGCTGTCGAAGCCAACACGAAGGCGATCCTGACCGCACTCAGCACGCTCGCCGGTCAGGCGGTCGCGCCCGCTGCCCCGGCCGCGGCTGCAACCGCCGAAGCCAAGCCCGCGAAGGCCGCGAAGACGAAGGCCGCCGCGCCCGCCGCTGCAGCTCCCGTTGCCGCTGCCGGTCCCACCGCGAAGACCGTTACCGACACGCTCATGGCGATCGCGAAGACGAACCGCGCGGGCGTCACCGACTTGCTCAAGAAGTTCGGCGCCGAGCGGATCTCGGGGCTCAAGCCCGAGCAGTACGCTGAGGTGATGGCGGAGGCCGCGAAGCTGAGCGCGCCGGCCCAGACTGCGGCGGCCGAAGACTCGTTGATCTAACCGGTTCCTGAGTCGGGGCGGAGAGCGAAACCCATAGTGGCACGCGCGGTAAACGCGACAAACACGGGACAACTTCGCCGCCCCGACGCAGGGTCAACACAGGAGACACGAACCATGCAACCGAGACCTGAGTGCAGATTGAACTTCGGCGACCCGATCAAACCCAAAGACGTGCGCGAGCGGCACACGTTACCGGTCGATCGCCGCATCGCGCCGTCCACCGTCTGGCGAATCACCGAACGGGCCAAGGGGCCGAGGGATCTCAAGTGAGCGGATCACACTCGCGACTCAGCCCTTCCGGCGCGCATCGCTGGGGTCGCTGCGTCGGCTCCCTCGCCATGTGCAGGGACATCGTCGACAAAAGCGGCAAGGACGCCGCGCTCGGCACGGTGCAGCACTACATCGGTGAGCAGTGCCTGTCGCGAGACTGGGAGCCCGAGAAGTTCCTCGGCGATACGCTGAGCATCATCAAGGCGCACGATTCGGACGAGGAGCTGGTGCTGCTCGGCGAGTCGACGAATGCGCTCTTCTCGTTCAAGGTCACCGCCGAGATGGTCGAGAACGTCCGCACCTACGTCAGCGGCGTGCGACGCGTGCACGGTACGAAGATGTACGAGCGCAGGATCGACACCTCGCGCGTGCTCGGTGTCGAAGGCGAGAAGGGTACCGCCGACGCGGCGATCCTGAACCACGACGAGAAGCTGCTCGAAGTTCACGACGCGAAGTTCGGTTTCAACAAGGTCGACGCCGAGGACAACGAGCAGGGGATCCTGTACCTCGCCGGGCTCCTCGACGAGTTCGAGCTGATGGACGACTGGAAGGGACTCAAGTTCGTCATCCACCAGCCGCGCATCAGCCACTACGACGCGCACACCTACACGCCCGAGCAGGTGAAGGCGCGCGCCGCGGATCTCGCCGAGGCCGGGCAGAAGGCGCTCGCCCTGCTCGACGCGCCGCGCGAGGAGGTGCTGAAGCATCTCACTCCCGGGCCGAAGCAGTGCGAGTGGTGCCCGGTGCGCGGCTCCTGCGTTGCGCGCTCGAACCGCGTCAAAGACATGTTCGAGACGCTGGCCGGCGACAAGGTCGAGCCCGGCGTCCTCACTGATAACGACATCGCCGACTCGGTCCGCCGCATCGACGAGATCGAGGGCTGGTGCAAGGATATCCGCGCAGAAGCGCTGCGGCGCGCGCTGCTCGGCCACCAGCTCAAGGGTCAGAAGGTCGTGCAGGGCAAGAAGGGGGCCCGCGCGTGGCGCGACGAGGCCGCTGCGGAGCAGGCGCTCGATCTCCTGCTCTCGCCCGACCAGCTCTACGAGCCGGCGCAGATCATCTCGCCGACCGCGGTTGAACGACTGCTCGGCAAGGATGTCTACCAGACGGTCGCCGACGTCGTAATTCAGGCGGAGGGCGGCCTGTCACTGGCCCCGGAGAGCGACAAGCGTCCGGCGGTCAAGATCACACAGCCCGAGTTCCACTAAGCAAACCATCGAGTCACGAGGAGATTCAACATGGCTGAGAAGAAAGAGCACATCGTCCTGATGACCAACGTCCGGCTGAGCTACGCGTACGTCTTCAAGGCGTACGAGGGCGACGACGGGAAGAAGTCGTACGGGTCGCACATGATTTTCACGGCGGAGCAGCCGTACGAGCCGAAGGTGCCGCTGCCGAACGGCGAGAAGATCACGCTCAAGGCCGCGCTGCAGCGCGCGATTCGCGAGTGCGCCGTCGAGAAGTGGGGCGACAAGGCGGAGGAGGTGCTGAAGACCCTCGCCGCGCAGGATCGGCTCTGCCTGCACAAGGGTGACGTCAGCAAGGCCGGGCAGGCCGCTTATGCTGGCAAGCTGTACGTCAGCTCGAACAACGCGGCGAAGCCGAACGCGTACGACAGCAAGGGTCGTGCGGTCACGGATCCGACACATCCCGAGGCGGTGTACAGCGGTTGCATCGCGCAGGTGGCGATCAACATCTGGGCGCAGGAGAACAAGTACGGCAAGCGCATCAACGCCGAGCCGATGGGCTTCAAGTTCACGCGCCACGAGGAGCGCTTGAGCGGCGGCGGTCGCGTTGCGAGCGCGGACGAGTTCGTCGACAGCGGCGAGGCGGACGGCGAGGCGCCGACCGGGAGCGACGACACGGACGGCCTTATCTAACTGAGTCCCGCCCGCGGCTGCGCGGCCAACGGGTCGCGCTCGTGAAAAACTACCCTCTGGTTGAAAGGGTACTACGCGCAGCCGCGGGAGATGGGCGAATTCACGAACCACGGAGACCACATGAGCACGATCACACTTCTCGACCCGATGATCCGGCAGCACCGCAGCGAGCGGCTCAACGTCCGGCGCAACTTCGCGGACCGCGGCCGGATGGACACGCCGCACGGGCGGCTCGTCCTGTTCGTCCTCGGGCAGCTCGAACGCCTGCGGAAGAACCCGCGGGTCGACGGGCGGCAGAAGGACATGCGCGAGCGCTGGATCCTCGCCGGCTATCAGGAGAAGGCCGCGACCGTTCCGGACGACAAGACCTACCTGCAGTCGCTGCGTCAGCCGCCCCCCAGTCTGGGTCGCGCCCGGCCGGACCGGCCCGACGTACTCGCGGCCGCCATTGCAAAACGCGCGCGCCGCGCTCACCTTTCAAACCTACAGGATGCGAGACCATGAAGGCATTTCAAATCGTCGTCGACAACGTCGAGGGCGTCACACTGAAGGACGGCAAGCCGGCGCCGACCCTGCGACGCGTGACGGAGGTGTTCATCGCGAACAATATCTCCGACGTGTGGGAGGCGATCGCACCGATCCGCTCGCCCGAGTCCGGACGACTGCTCGTGGCGATCGGCGAGACGGCGGACAACGTCAACATCGTGCAGTACAAGGAAGCGCCGCCGGCCGCGCCGCCGGCCGCGCCGCCGGCTGCACCGACGAAGGACCACGGCACGATGACCCCCGTGGCCGCTGGCAGTTCGGTGCCGCCGATGAGTGGAACTGACGACATCTGATGGACCCGGTCTTCTTCGACACGGAGACGCGCAGCCGTACACCGATCAGTTACGGAACTGATCGGTATACGCGCGACGCGGAGTGCATCATCGCGACGTGGGCCCGGGGTGACCGGCCCACGCAGTGCTGGGATGCGCTCGATGACGTGCGGATCCCGAACGAACTCGACGACATCCTGCGCGACGATCGCGTCCCGCTGATCGCGCACAGCGCGAAGTTCGATCGCAACATCGTGCGTCACGCGCTCGGCATCAGCACGAGCATCTACCGCTGGCGCTGCACGATGAGCCAAGCCTACGCGCACGGCCTGCCCGGTTCGCTTGATCTGCTCGGGCTCGTGCTCAAGGTCGCCGCCGAAGAGCAGAAGATGGCCGAGGGCCACGATCTCATTCAGGTATTCTGCGTGCCGAAGGACGACGGCACGTTCTGGCTTCCGCACGAGAAGCCGGAGCTGTGGGAGACGTTCAAGCGCTACGCGGTGCGCGACACCGACTCGCTGCGCGCCGACTATCGCAAGCTGGCGCAGCACAACTACTCCGGCGAGAACCTCCGCTTCTACCACGTCGACCAGCTCATCAACGAGCGCGGCTTCGGGTTCGATGCGAAGTTCGCAGCCGCCGCGGTGCAGTTCCTCGCCAAGGCGAAGAGCGGCACGACATGGAGATCGCGCAGGCGACCAACGGCCGCGTCACGGCCGCCACGCAGCGGAACCGCCTGCTCGACTACCTGCAGAAGCAGCTCGGGCTCGACATTCCGAACATGCGCG